>Ga0307515_10001364_pt1 | contig 55213 bp, 55 predicted proteins | sample 17_EM_MG_FD_194513 | JGI IMG/M metagenome (GOLD analysis project Ga0307515, IMG submission 194513) | Populus trichocarpa ectomycorrhiza microbial communities from riparian zone in the Pacific Northwest, United States - 17_EM | ecosystem: Host-associated > Plants > Roots > Unclassified | place...
TACAAATATATCCAGTGTGGGATCAAGAAGAAGGGTATGAAGACGTACTATGACAACGTGCTGAAGGAAGAAAACACCGCTCTGCGTTTCCCAAGCTTCAAAAACGGGGATGGCGTCCAGAAGCTCATGGCTAGCATGCCAGATGATCAGGCTCTCGGGGAATGGGAACTACACACTCTCGAGGATATGAGATGGATTGACAATCACCAACGGCTTATCAAATACTGGAGTCGAGACATCATCAAAAGCATGAGATGGTTGATGCGGCAGCCAGCCTACGCTGAGCATCTCACCTACGCCCCTCAGCGTTGCTTGAACAGCGATACGCCACCGCAACGCCTCTATACTGAAATGCACACTGCGGACAGGTGGTGTGAGACACAGGTAAGCAGAGATACTCCAGGATAATTACATGCTAATCGAGGTTAAGGTAACGCTCAGACTGGGGGATACACTGGTTCCCTTGTTCTTCATGTCCGACAGAACACATCTCTCGAATTTTGCTGGCGACATGAAAGAGTGGCCTGTATATGTGACAATTGGCAATCTATCTTCGAAGATCCGCAAGATGCCCTCAGCGCACACCGTCGTAATGGTCGCTCTCCTGCCGATTCCGATCAAGAACCGCAATATTCCTCAGAAGAGGTTGGATGTGCAGCGGCAAACAAACCGAGAGGTGCTGAATGAAGTACTCCGGCGGTTACTCCAGCCTCTCACCTTTAAACATAATCCCAACGCCGAGAGCGGGTATTACAAAGTTCTCTGTGCAGATGGCAACTTCAGGCGTTGCAAACCGGTTTTAGCAGCATGGCTTGCAGATTGCCCTGAGTATAGCGAGCTACATCATCTCGAGTGGCATGTCTGTTTTTGGTGCGAGTGTCCAAGGAACGAACTTGGAGATCATGTCCCTTCCGACAAGCAACACCCCCGGCGGAATCACAACCTATATAAAACACCCAGCGATGCCAACACCAAGGCAGCCGATGCCGAACTCTCGTCGCGCCATGTCCTCCGAGGATTCAACGTGTTTCGACATATTCCCTGTATCGTGAGCGACCTCCCGCAGCCCGACCTCCTGCATACAATGCAGATCGGCATGCTTGACCACCTCCAGAAGTGGATTTTCCACTTCATGAAGACGCACGAACGGCATGAGAAGTACAATGCAATATGGTTATCCGTGCCTGCTTACCACGACATCACACCAAAAAATAAGTCATATGATGAAGTTTCTCAATGGAATGGGAAAGAGATGAAAGAAATGAGCCGGTACCTGCTGGGAGCTGTAACTCAGACTCTACGAGAGGGAAGCCCCGCTCAGCGTCCCATATTCAATCGCACAATTGAGTGCACACAGCCATTGTTAGAATTCTATATGTATGCTCGATATAAATCTCACGATGATGCTACTTTGAGCTACATGGAGGACGCCATGCATCGTTTTCACACCTTCAATGATGATTTCTTACTCGGGCGAGCCGGCAAAAAGGAGAAGGCCAACGCCAATGCCCTGGGAACGGAACTCATGAAGCAGCGAAAGGTAGACGAGGAAACAAATGCTGAAACTTGGCCGCCGTCCAAGAAGCGGCGCGAAATGAACACCTGGCAGGATAATATCATCCGCGAGATAGATGGTTCCAAGGAGTTGGATGCCGACTTCAACTTTCCGAATATCCACTTGTAGTCTCATTGGGTCAAACAGATTCGTCGTTACGGAGCCTTGCAACAGTATTCTGCCGAGAGACATGAACAAGCACATAAAACGAACCTCAAGGACGGTTGGAACGCCTCCAATCACAATCTCAACTACCTGCCCCAAGTAATCACCTTTCAGCGTCGCATTCTCTGCTTCGAGATCAGAGAGCTCAATGTACAAGCCCTCGCTCAGGGTCGGGAGAACAGTGCTGCCGCCTGCAAAGTCCTCCCTTCCGGTGCTGATCCGGCTGCCCCCCTGGGCTCCCAGTCATATGCGAAGCCCGAATTCATGTGTCCCCAAAACTGCAGTGATGGAAAGCATCCTGACGCTATGACCAAAGACTTCAGAGCATTACTCGACAATACACAAGATGCAACACACCGCGTGGCAATATACGGCGGCACGCGGGAGTTTATCAAGCATAAGAGTCGTAACAAGACGTATATATCGGATGATAAACTGCACGCAATGGAGCTCTGTATTTACCATGGTATTAAGGTCCAAGTTGAGGGTTTAGATGGTGAACGCATATCTCAGATGCGTCGATGCACAGGAAACCAGAGCTGGTACGGAGGGGATCAACGAAACGACTGGGTATGGGTTAAGCAACGCCCGGGGAGGTGTTATGGCGCGCTGAATGGGCGTCTCCCGTGAGAACTGCAACAACTATTCAAAATCAAACTCCTAAACGAGGATGGAGCTTTCGTTGAGTACTGGTGAGCCCTGGCGCTCACCACAATACCTGTAAACGCGGGAAACTTGGATCCGGTCCCGAAATTTGTACAAGTGAGAAAAGCACCGGCAGCCGTTGCTTTGCAAGTTTTCAGCGTGGGAAATATTATCGGCTGCGCGCACGTCATTCCAGAGATAGCTACAAGTAGTAAGACAGGAGACGGACGGAACGAACGATGGATTGTCAATAGCCACATACATCTGGCGACTTGGAATGATGTGTATAATTAGTAAAGAGAGAATTGCAATTTGCGCGCAGGTAGAAGGAACGCGAGGAGAGATTTTCGCAGTGTCACCCATCGCCTTGCAATCCCGTATAATTACTACAGAGAGAATTGCATTTTGCGCACAGGTGGAAGGAATGCGAGGAGAGATTTTCGCAGCGTCACCCATCGCCTTGCAATCCCGTATAATTAGTAAAGAGAGAATTGCATTTTGTGCGCAGGGAGAAGGAACGCGAGGAGAGATTTTCGCAGCATCACCCATAGCATTGCAATCCCGATGCAAGCACGTACCCAATGAACCCATTCCGACCTATGGTCACAGTTGGCCACAACGCCAGAGTGATCGTTTAAAATAGGAGACCAACAGAACGAGAAGAAACGGTGAAAAAGCGATAAGTGGGCGATATGGAACATGATGTGTTGAATCGACGGCGGGCACGGAGTCATCCGCCACTGGGGTGTCTCTGACGGCTCTGACTTAGCGCGTCCACTCTGACGGAGCCATTCCGCCCGGACAGAAATATTTTTGGCTGATGTATACCCGTTGGAGGAATCGTTGGGCCGGCGCATTTGGTGCGGGAGAATGCTGCATTGTGTGGCATGGATAGCGTATGGCTTGTAAATAATCATGTTGATTTAGATACCTACTGGACTGTATATGAATTTAGATTAGAATGCTAGATTCAGGTGTATAGCTGTGGGATAGATTATCGAATTTTACTATTCGATATACACAATATATATTTTTCACCCCCGGAGAGTCTGACTCGAGGAGAACCGGAATCGGCTTGGACACGAGTGTTGTAGTCCCAGCTGCTCCGATATTTTACCAACTTAAAGGCATGATTTTATCGCATTCTGAAGACGACTGCATACTCTGTAGAATATCCTTGTATTCTGTTCCTCTACTTCAGAAGTGTTGAGGAGCACCTGAAGTACTATCAGAGTACCAGAGAAGCACATCCTATTGCATTCAGCCTGTTCGGGAGCATCTGGGAGTGTCTGGAAGGCTCGGTGTGGGTATTTGGAATCGATGAGTTGTTGAGTTATGACTGCCAAACCATTTTACATTTTGCTGATGCGTCTCCGTTATTCCTGTATCTCCAAATGTATATATATTGAGAGACTTAAGTAATACTTGCCATCTTATGATGTACCGAATCTTGTGACTGTAAGAAAGACCAATACGATAATTTAATTCTTTGTGGTTACGGAACCCTACGAACCACTGGTGTGAGATTACGGCACCATGTCTCCCGCAGACCGGCGCAGAGGTCTCTGCAGCTCCAACATTTGACTATCCTATTAGTCAAATCTTGTAGCATACTGAATACACCTTCATAACTGCAGGTGCTTTTTGAAGCAGCTGTGAATGCTCTTGCACAGTCTGAGAGAATTTTGAAAAGCTCCTGGGGAGGCTGGGAGCATCTGGAAGTACTTAGAACCACTGGCGAGGGCTACCGGAGTGTCTGGGAGGTTTGGGTATCACTTCCGGACCGAATTGCATTTTGCTGATGCTGTTGGGGCTGAAGGATTCAGCAGGATAGGTAATACTTGTGAAGATGGGAGGGGAGGTATGCAGGAACGACAGAAAACAAAGTCACTTGTTTGGGAACACGGGGATAAAGGTTCTAGAGAAACATAAGAAAGCCGTTGTGGTAGGCCAAGTGGGTAGGGAGATAAGGATCAGATGAGGACTCGGAGAGAATTGTGGTGATTTCGGATGATGCGGCATGGTAGTATTGACAAGGGAACGATTGAGGTTGTATAAGATCACAAGGGTAGATTTGCATGGGTACATCAGAGCAAAAGAGATAGTTCGAGGGTATACCGACAAAGTATATATAAATAATCCTTGTTCTGTATTGGATGGTTTTCTTTTCCTTCTCTCATTACTCATTCTGTTGTATCACAAGCAATAGTCCCACTGTTGACAATATCTTGACTCTTGTACTTGTGCCGATTACTCAATTCAAATTTCGAGGTCAGCCCTGGATCATCCACTTAGGCTCCATTCCACCCAGCACTTTTCAAATTTTCTGGCACGCCAGCGGTGTTCACAAAGATGAGGTTGTTTTCCCCAAACTGCTCTGTGGTGAATCAAGGTGCTCCAAGATGTGTAACCACCACTCCCAGACTTAGCACTGGTACTCCCGGGCTTGTTGTCAGCTCTCACAGCCTTTTAGCCGCAGTGTGCAGATACCCTCAGGTGCACCCAAAGTTCTCTCTGGTGATCTGAGGTGTTACTAAACAAGTCGCAATCACTCCCAGAATACCCCTGTACAAGTCATCAGTGATCCCAGTTGCTCTGATAGCTGGCAGGAAGATCCTCCTAGGGTCTGAAACTGTCCTCAAATTGAAGCATCTAAGTTTGCACTCCACATCGTCTCAGACACTCTTCGAGTCTTCCAGTGACTAAAAAACAATTTGCTGATGGAGATTCACAAATGTCACTTTGTGACAGGCAACCCCATAACCAAGTGTCACCAACATGTCCAAATGTACGGGTTGGGTCCGGGTCCGGTTTGACTCGTAACCTGACCGAAGGAACAGGTCTTACGGAACAAAACACAAGGCACTTTGGACATGGGCCTGTTTGACGACCAAAAACCACACATTTCAACCTCCCAACTTTAACTCCGATTAAGTCTTGGAGTTCTGGCTGTATCATGACATGATCAATATGAATATCGTGCAGTTTTAGCCACTCTTTTACCTCATGATGTCGGATTTGCGATCCGACCAATATTCGTGAAGTCATCATGGAAATGCCACGAATTTCACTTACAATTCAGCCTGATTTCACAGCCACTCTACGAATATCACTCAGATTCCCAATCTGAATGCCTCAGGTGCAAAACCTTGTCAAATTGTTCAATTTACATGTTCAACATCTCATGATACAATCAGACCTCAATTACTGAATTGGGGTCAAAGTGGTAGGAACTGTACAATTGGAACAATGATTCGGTTCCAACCTGGCTGAAAACTAGCGGGTATATGTCTGGGCCGGATAGCAACCAACCAAGTCTACCCCAGATCAGGTTCCGTGTAGTTGCTGACCAGAACAGTTGGCTCGGGCCCAGTTCCAATCAGGTCTGAAGCCGCCTCAGCTGGAACCATTTCTAACACTACCAATTCCTTATCCTCACAAAGCTCAGTCCCTGCTATTCTTGAAGATATTCAGAATGATACAAAAGTCTTTGCCAGATATCATAAATTATGATCATAGATACCATCTCCATATTGCTCACCGGCTGAAATGCATTCCACCAAAGCCTCCCTCAGCTCTTCTACCTTCTTTGAAATCTGTGCAGTTGCGGCATTCTTCTTTAGTTGACAAGGACAGCTCTCGTACTGCTCCTGCTTGTTGGCGATTCCTTGCTAGGTAAATTAAATCATTTTATACCTTTAATTTATGTTTAGCACTTGTTGATACTGATCTTTACATACTCAATTGTGTGGTTGGTGAGCAGACCGACAGTCTGATAATCTTCGATGTTTCTCTTGGCATGAACTATGCTATTGTTGAAGTACTTGTGATGATAATGAATTAAATCGTCATATGAGAGAGTTGAAGCCAGTTGGGGCAAGCGCTTATGACTATTGACCATGTCATAGTGGAGTGGTTTGTTGTTCCAGCTCCTGACTTTTTGCATCGATTTCACGGAGGAGGGCTGCTTATAGCAGCAAGACAATGTTCACTCCATAGATTGTCTCCGTCAACAATCCATGACTGCTGATGAACCTGTTCGCTGCCCACATGGTCAATCTCATTAGTATATTCATTGACTTGTGAAAGAACCACCCTCCCAAAGGCTTCGCTATCTGCCTCATCAGTATGTTCCTACACCACTTTCCCAGTATCAACCTCAATATCCTCTTCGACCTCGTTATCATGCAGTGGACAAAGCTCAACCTTTAACAATCCTCAGTCGATCACGGTCGGAAGCTTCAGGATGTGGGCATTTTCCTCATTCTGGACAAAGTAATGAGAGGAGGATAACCCAGGTATGAAGGCTGAAAAGAATGGCCAGGTTCCCTGGGCGGAGAGATTGGTGGTGTATGCATCATTGGAGTGTTCCTGTGAAGTCTGGTGAGGTCCAAAAGTGAGCAAGCTTGGATGAGAGGTGTTGGTGGCAGTAGATGGAGCTAAGTACTTAAAAAGTTCAATGTTACTCAAGTGATGGCATAGGGTTTGGTAGATGCTGGCAAGGCTACATGATTTGCTGATGGGTATGAGCAGGAAAAAGCTGAAAGTAATTGTCAATGAAGGAAAAAGCGCTATCAGTGATAGCACAAACTGCTGCTGAATACAGCATGCTTGGGTCATTAGATAATACAGTAAGATACTAACACCTCAAGCTCTGCACAAATCCAATTATTACAATTCAATAACATTTCCGTATTTGAGTTGAACAAGTCAATGTTAGGACTAACCTCTTCTATCTGGTGGACTCACTGTTCCCTTCTTGTGTGCTTTATTCACTTATATGCAGAAAATTATCCTACGCTCGCACAGTTACGAAAATCAAAAGATTACAACCCCAATAGTAAATGATACATAAAATGTAGTGTCACCACACAACATGGACTCTCTGATTGCTGGCCGGAAGCCATCAGACTGGATTTAAACTATATCAACATACAGAGGTACACTCAGTATATGTAGAGATACTGGCGAGTGGGTTTTTTTCAACTGAATGTGCTGCTTTGCCTCAACCATTGCTGTTCCACTCTGCTTAAATACCTCTTCCTGCACTCCTGGTCTCCTCATATCCGTCCCATTCTCAGACTCTGGTGGCAAAACCTCCTGCTTGTGCTGAGGCTTTAGCCCAGGCTCAAGCTCAAAGCTCTGGCTCAAACTCTGGCTCTAGCTATGGCTCTAGCTCTAGCACACACTCTTGCATGAAGTCATGTTTTGGATTTGTCACTCCATCCCAGGCCTGTGATTGTGTTTAGGATGAGACTTTAGCTATAGCTCAAGGTTTCAGCCACGATCATCGGTCCCATCATTCCACCAAAATTGTTGCCCCTGGCTGCTGATGGTCAATGTGACTCACCCCTACTAGTGGTCGGTCAATTCCCACACTCCAATTTGCTTCCACTTGCCCTCAGTCAAGGTGGCCCATGCTGAAATGGTGAGATGGAAAATGTAAAAAAGTGTACAGTGAATAGTTCGTTTATGATGTTTGAAATCCTGATATTGGCAATATTACAATGCAGGGAGTAGTATTGGAACGTACTGACACTGCAGAATACACTCATAGTAGTTGGCAAAAGACAGGCCACCAAGATATACATACATGCAGTATAAATCAGCATAGAACATAATTGTGCGGTAATATTATGTAGGGGAAAACGTTTATTTGTTCTAGCAACAATGCTGAAAATAAATCAAATGAACGCCGTAAATCTATCAAGCTCAGTCATTACACGCCAATAGTGGACAATACAGGGCCCTACCGAAGCAATCAATGCAATGAACAACGTATAAAGTTGGGTGTATACTCAATGAGGTGTTTAATACAGCATTGTACAGATTGGTACTGTGCAGTATTGAGCAGTATGAATATGAACCCAAGTATTTTCTACGCAAGACTTGATACTAGTGCGAAATGAAGTCAATACAGGATGAAATAATACTGAATACGGATGGATACAAGTCAATAACCAGTGGCATCCACAAGATTTTGTATTTCAAGTGATAGACCATGGACTGTTACACGAAATGAACATGGCGGAGTTACTGAATGAAGCTAGTACATGCCCAGACAGGGCAGTAAAAGTTTGTACTTAATGTCGTGAGAGTAACATTGGATTGGTGTCAAATGAAACACATACGGCAGCATGTGGGTCAGTACTGATGTATAATTGAAAAGACTGACTGAACAAGAGCGAAATTGGGACAGTTTTAACATGAATGGCAGTTGAGATACTCTTGGCTGTTGCACCAGAACATGATAGCCGTAGATTAAAACACATACCGACAAGTATGCCTTTGAATTCAATAGTCAGAGTCTGTGCTTAAAGTAAGTTATAACAAATTTATTACTACCTAGCATGCAGGCAGCTGCCCGCCACTCATAGTCCATATTCTATTCAGGTATTAACCAATGCCATGGACCATTTGAGGTCAGCAAATTGCCTACGAGAGGAGGTATCTGCTATCAGCGAGCAATACCAGATGCAAAGCCACATCGACAGGATGTTCTCCCACTGCTGGTTGGCATGGCAATTGGAGTTTGCTACAAGCTGTCTCATGTTGCAGTTGGTATGAATTAAATTGAAGATTTGCATTGGAGTAATGACAACAAGCTCAGAGAACATGTTGGGCAATTGGATTAATGCCATTATCATTGGGACAATATATTGTAAAGAATTGAATATGCTAAGCTTAGGAAGATTTGTAAAATCTTGCATTTGTTTTTTGGGTCTCTAACAATGCTGTTTGGCCAAAAGATCAGCTGTGACTGATCCCACTAACTCAATGTGGGCTTCATCTTATAAGTGATAATTATGGTCGATATTATGCACTACTTTTGCATGTCGGTAATAGGTGAGAACACATCGAGTATAAGGACATGTCCATGCTACCCCAGTGTTGTTGTCAGTAGTGGTGTGGAAAAGGTAGATTCCAAATCGGAGTAATCATCTATGATCTGATGATATGCACACTCTTGTTGAATATATGTTCGCAAGGATTGCAAATAAGTGATTATAAGTCGTGGGGGTCGGTTGTTGACAATAAGATTCCAAGTTCAGAGTTCAATACTGCTCATGATTGTTGTGGTTGATAGAGCAGATGTTGGACAGTGGCTACCACTTGGGTGAAGCATAGTACTCTCGCAATGACCAATGTACTTCTATTTATTTGCAACTGGAAAGGCATACGCCGATGTATGGCTTCGTGGGATGGTATATCAGTTGATACAGTGGCGAACTTGGATATCAATATTGTAGAGCAGTATAAATCTATTTAAGGTAAGATTATTGCTGCAGTTCGCCGCCTATCTATCATATAACAATTTTTTTCCACTAGACCATATCGACCTAATACTCTAATGATTCATTAAGCATAACCTAGAGTCAACACTCACCGCATTGTTGTGCTCAAAGCTTGTGGCAATGAGAGCATTCACCAAACAGATGTTGGAAAGTGCCTTGTGTGTCCAGGATTCGAATATAGTTCAGATATTACTCAACGCAGGCAGTGACTCAAACCCCTTTGTGGGATACGCAGGCACGCCTCTACAAATACTTTCCACATTTGGCAATTGCAAACTAGTTCTGATACTTCTGGACAAGGGTATCGATATCAATGCTGCAGCCCACAACCCATCTGGAGGAACAGCTCTCCAAGCAGCTGCGGATAATGATCACTCTGAAATTGTTCAATTCCTTCAAGATAAGGGTGCAGCTGTCAATGCCACAGCTGCCAACAATGCAGGACGCACTGTTCTTCAAGCTGCCGCTGGATATGGTGACATCGAACTAGTAAGCATTCTGTCAGTATGGGGTGATGATATCAATGCTCGAGCTTCATCCGATGGTGGACAAACAGCTTCACAAGCAGCTGCAGGTATAGGTAATATCGAACTTGTTCGTATATTAAATGATGCTGGTGCAGACATAAATTGTTTGGCTGCCAAGGATGACGGTGTTATGGTAATGCAAGTCGCTGTTGAAACTGGCAGCATTGATCTAGTTCAATATCTACTCGATAAAAATATAGGAATCACTGATCGCGTCTCATTAGGAAGCATGCTCTACTCAGCACTTATCCATCATAAGTGTTCCTTGAAAAAGGTTGAGACTCTGCTCAATGCTGGTGCGGATGTTAATGCCACCACAAGATTTGGAAGTGCACTCTGTCTTGCAGTACACAGCGGTAATGCCTCTCTTGTTCAATGCCTAATGGATGAGGGTGTGGATCTCGATGGTGACGGATTTGGTACTCTGATCCAAAGATCCATTCAAACTTTGATTTAGAATTGGTCGGAATCTTGCTCGATGCAGGTACAGACATCAATGCCGGCACGTGCTATGGAAGTGCAATCTCGGTAGAATCTAGTAACGGAAATTGTGAGTTGTTTCAATTTTTGATGCAGGCTGGCGCCAAAATTAACTGCCCAGCTACTTCCGGCATGTATCGATGGAGTGCACTTCAAGATGCAGCTGCCAGCGGAAAGATCGAGCTTGTTGATTTCCTCATTGAAGCAGGAGCCAAAATTAACGCATCATCGGCCTCTAGTTGTCGCGGCGACCAACAAACCGTACTTCAAGAGGGAGTGAACTGTGGCAATACTGAGCATGTTCAATATGTGATCGACCGAGGTGCAGATGTCAATGCACCGGTTGCCGATGGATCCAATTCAGTTACTGCGCTGCAAGCAGCTATAGATCGTAATAATATCAAGCTTGTTGAGTTTCTACTCAATGCAGGTGCAGATATAAATGCACCTGCTTCAGATGGATTGTTCGGAAAAACCGTACTCCAAGCTGCAGCGGGTACTGGAAATACCAGGCTCGTTCAAATCCTGATTGATCTGTCGGTGAATATTCTTGCACCGGCTTCATATGGTTCACAGAGAAGAACAACTTTCCAAGGAGCTGTAAGATCCCAGGTCATTGATATGATCACTATCTTGATGAAGAACGGCGCAAATGTTAATGAACCGGCTCCGTACAGGGAATTCGGAAGAATCCCACTCCAAGATGCTGTGGCAAGCGGCACCATGCAACTGGTTAGGATCCTACTGCATGCCAATGCAGATGTGAACGCACCAGCAGGGCCCAATCGGGGAATAACAGCACTTCAAGGTGCTGCAATCGGGGGCCATGTCAGTGTCGCGCTCTTCTTATTCAGAGCTCGAGCAGACGTAAACGCACCCCCTGCACATCATGATGGTACGACAGCTCTTCGTGGGGCAGCTGAACACGGTGGACAAGATATGGTACAATTGTTGATTAATGCAGGAGCATTTCCCGATGAAACGAGGGTAGATTTGGCAACAACGTGGCCATTATGCGATTCCGAATCTCCTCCAAGATCATCACCAATCGCGACGGGAGACTGCTATCGTTTACCTGGCTAAGTCTCTTATTCTTTGTCCTGCATTTGAAATGTGGCGGATGGTCAGCTTCCTTATGGTAAAGTCCAGTATGTTTTGGAAATGTATGCGTTGTTCTGTTGAATTCTGATCACTCGTTTCTTGATTTATTTCTCAATTCACAATCATTGTTAGGTATAAAGTTGTATGTCTAGCTCCCATAATTGCCTTCAGTATCAAGCTGGCGAAGAAAGGATGGAGAAAGGTAGTCCATTGGCAATGAAGGGGATAGACAATGAATTAAGTAGGAACAGAGGTGCTTGCTTCAGTTTGTACAACAGTGTTTCTAATTTTCGACGGTCGTGTTTTCGACGATAATACTTGATGGAGCGATTTTGACTTTCAAAGCAGGAGCTTTTCATCTTAAACAAGTTTTCCAATAGCCCAGGTGGCAGCCAGTCTTTTGGGCCCGCTCTTGTCATCCAGAGCGCGGCACATGTGAAGACACCAAGATGATTAGTGCTGGTGCGGGATTTGGCCCGATGGCTTGTGATGTTCAGCCCATGGCTGGGGGCATGAGGCCGGTGGCTTGCGGCCCCCATGCTGATGAGGCGGTCTAGCCCCAGGAGTGATGCCTGGCATCGATCTCGGGATTTGATACTGGGCTTCGCCGAGTATGCCCTCTCCTTTCCCATATATATTTGCCTGTCTTTCCCTCTCTTTGCTCTTAAAACAATCACTTTTGTACGATAGTCAATTCAATATCTCTATTCATAATCAATTGATCTCAACAATTACTGGGCACTAGAGGAGATTGCTACTCCCTATCATGCGTTTTTAGAGAACAATAACTACTCATTTTGTAACGGATTTCATAGAATACAGCTCTCATGTCTCAATGCTGAACACAGCAACGTTTGTAACAGATGCACAAGAGCACAAATTAGAGTGAAGGCCAGTCACCACCACATCACTTGCTTAACCAAGCCATCACTCGGCTTCTATGCAGCCCTAGTTTAATGCATGAATGAATCTCAACCCTCATATGGCTAGAGATGATTCCTTGTATGACCAGAAATTACTGTTGACTCTGATACGGGCTGATGAGTATTTACGCATTAGCAATTGTATGATCATTTATATATGGCCTTGTGGCCCTCTTAGATGGTACAATCAATGAAGCTTCTCTATCTCTCCATTTAACACAGTTGTTGCATATACATATCTCAGAACTTGTACTGCTTACTGCGCAAGCATTCATCGGGGCTGATAGCGTTTAGCTGTCTCTACACATAGAGGAGTACGTATGCAATCGTACATGAACTACCATCTATATTACGGCCTTTTTAGATCTTACAGTCAAGCTTCTCATATCATACTCCAACACCAGTAGTTCCGTAAGCCAGAAGCCCTCAACCCGACGAATCGTAGTCAGAGATCGGGTAGACATCCATCCACGTAGGACCGACTTTCGGTAAACCTGAACTTACAAATTTGCATCTCCTACGCTCCCGCCCGTACATAGCAGTCATACCATCAAAAATTCAGGCGTCGCCACTATGGATTCACGGTAGTTGTTGCAGCAGCAGGTGCTAGTGATGGTGGTGGTTATATCGGCAATGGTTCAGTTAAAGATAAGCCAATGTGTTCTCGCTTCTATCTGCGAGAACATGCAACGTTGTCTCTGGGATCCTGCGATAACCCAGTCTTATCATTTCACGCTATAAGCGAAGCTGACAGCCGTACGTTAGCACCCGGTATGGAGGTACACTGTCGCCCCGGCGAGATTTAGAAAGATGAGGGGCGTTTTCGTCTCGGCAAGTTAGGAATCGTGTAGATGCATGCGATCCCGAACATGAACTAACTATTTCTGGTTAGTCTGCTGGAAGGTATTTGGTCCTACTCTACAAGACGAACCATGGTGGAATTCTACCATGCATAATATCATGTATGCACGAGATCTGATCTACTATTACAATTCGTCAGATTTGACCCGCGATCGACTTATCGGGAGTCTTTAGTGGTAGCGCATACAAATATTGTTTCCCCTGCTTCGGGTGTTGTCACATCTATCACTGGAATTACCGTTCCGTGTTGAAAGCAAAAGAGAAAGAACGAAGAAGTTCAATTGTCTATCGATCTGAAGAGAAAGAAAATGGCAGGCTTATATACAGAAAAAAGACAATACTTTGCGAAGCCGAGTATCACAACCGGAGCCCGAAGCCGAGTACCAGTGCCGGGGCTAGGCCTCCTCCTCGGCATGGGAGGCCGATGGGGGCTACAAACCACCGGCCTCATGCCCGCAGCCTTAGGCCAATGGGGGCAGTAAATCCCTGAACCCCACCGAAGCCACCGTGCCAAGTCTCATGCCAACATTCCGGTGGTTCTGGCCCGGCTTCCGGAGTGAGTGGTTCCGTAGTATGGTTATCCATGTTGCAAATGGTGTACCGAACTATTTTTGACGTCCGTTACAGCCGTTCGCGTTGCATTGTTTGTTTTGTTTTTTTTTGTTTTAATTTTACAGCGAGAAAACAAGTGCACTTACATATCACACCGCATTCTAAGCCCAAGAATTGCTCGTAGAGTTACAGTAAACCTAGCTACCAGATAGTAACGTTTGACAGGGTTTTTCTCTCCTCCTGTCCTGTACTGGTAACCGCGGGTATCAAGATAAGGCTTCGGTACGGTTGCGATACGGCATATGTTCGGGCGATACAAATTGGGCAAAGTTCTTCGAAAAGGGTATTGTGTCCCACGAAACCTGGCACACCATAAGTATCATGATACAGAATAGTTGCATAATTATCATTTTCATATGATTCGTGATAATGTAATCGCAATAAAGCAATTGAGTACCGCAGTCTAAACGAGATGAATAAAGGAAGTATGTGGTCTAGTGACATCAGTGCAGACTACCGGTTCGGCGTCAGCGACATCACCGCCAGAGAATGCTCCGCCTCAGGACTCCCCCCGATGACCTTCTCCCACCTTTCATCTTACAGTATTAAGTGATTTAGCTGATGTAAGAGGATGCTACTGGAATGCATACACGTATACAGGGTAAATAAGGACTACAGTAATATGTAGTGTTCCTAAGCGGCCCAGCCGCAAAATCCGATGCTTTGCTTGGCGGCGGCCAGGTCCGGCTTTATGCAGGCCGGCCGGGCCGGGCCGGGCCGCTTTGGAACTATTATAAGCATGCAAGCTCCCTGCATTATCTGTCTGCATAGCTTCAAGAGTTGTAAACCCCCGAAATGATGCTCAGGAGCATTACATCGCCTTGACTATGGCAAAAACACCTTTCTTGCTTCATCTTCACCATGAGCTGAACCCGTGACAAAAGTGGAATACCCCGAAATCGGACACCATTACTGTAGTCTAGCCGGTCGAATCCTTGAAAACTAGGACTTTTTGTGGCTTAATATCGCCATGAATCACGTCTGTGTACCTATTAGACATAACTTGAAAGGCTAATTAATAGAATCGCAGACCATATGCATGTAATTCAGCAATAGCACTCCCAATGTAAAGTTCCGCCCCACGTGATATCATGTATATTTTATGGTTCCGTCTGTTGTAACTCATAAACAATTACCAACCAGTTTTATCAGGGTTAGGTATAGTTTTAATGGAATGCCTTTTACACTAGAACCACTCAATTGTTGCTCGCATTAACATTCACTTAGGTAGCATTCAAAACCCTTGAAAGGTTGATACTATTCGCTAGACTGACTGTTTTTGATGATAACGTACCAGGACATAATGGCATCGAAGATTTGGTTTATCGAAATCAGATTGTACTAATATGCCATTCAGCCAAAGCCTTCTAACCGAGGATGACGTTGTGATGCCGTTGTTTCAGTATGAAAGTTTAGCCTGTGAACTCCGGGAACTTGTCTGGAAATCCTCCAAGGTCTGCATATTATTTCGAGATAAATGCAGTCAACCTCGTCATCGCTAACTTCAACCTCTAGGGAGGTGATTTTCCATTTCTTACTGCAGCGATGGTGGTAAACATAGGGCTCGTGATGGCGTACGAGGGGATACAGTTAAGGTACTGCATCATCGCCCCGGTGGGTGATATTCGAGTTCAGCAGGGTGTGGAACTCGGTCGGGTGTGCTGGAATGGAGAGATCGAAGAGGATTTTGGCGAACTAGCCGTACGCGGGAAAGTAGCGGTCTGATTGAAGACTTTGCGATGAGGAAGGTGAGGGATGCGGGGGTGCAAGTTGGGAGAGGCGGGGGGTGGGGGTTGTGGTTACGGTGGTAGCGTTAGGTTGGTGACAGTACAAACCGACTCACAACTATCAGCCGCATGCCTAGCCACGTTATGGTATCTAGTCTTACCTAATATCTAATAGCAACCTGAGTTTGCGCCGAGTTGCGCTATTCCTGGTCGATTCACCGGTGTAACAGACGTGAGCAGGTTCGCGTTCGATCAGCCCACATTAAGCGTGTATCGCCTGGTTAGTAATGATTCCATACGATCCAGGTCTCCGATCTGGTCGAGAAGCAGGGTCGGACTAGACTGAAATGTCTCGACGGTCCGGACATGGCCTCGTACCCCGGCCCTCGATCTCACGTGATTTCATACTAACCGAAATGGTGAGTCTGATCCAAATTGGGATCATGAAAAAGTGAGGTGAAAGGGCCTGGAGACATGACTCCACCAAAAATTCAAATCACCTCCAGAGAGCTGATCTTTTGGGGGGTATTAGTTTACAGCTACCTGAGTTAATGCCGAGTGTTTTTTAAAAAAATCTGCCAGATTTGCACTCACTGCAGCCATAACCTGAACCTGATCCAGGTCATTACCAGCTTAACCCAGTCACTCTCAATCACTTTACACCACAAATTTTGTTCAATTTGCATGGTGCCACTTATAAAGTTGATTTCTTTTCCCTTGAACTCTTCTTTCCGTGCAAATCCAGCTCAAACCTGTGGTGTTGAAGTTTTAACCAGGTTGACCTGGGAACTTTGTGTGGAGTGAGGTCTCCAGGCTCTCTCACAACTTCATTCCCTCACCACACTATTCCCTTTTTGTCACTTCCATTTTCATCTTAGTGCACACGTCCACAACTGAGAGCCTGATTCGAGGCCAGTCCGGACAGGTCCTTCTCCAGACTAGTAGAATCACTGCTAGTTGATAGCGCAGCGTGGTAGCCATGCGGGAAACCCCGGAACTGTAGTTTTAGGTTTGCCTGTATCAGTCTTTATGACGCAGCCCAATTTTTATGGTAGGATTTCCTAACAAACTCTTTCCTAATCTACATGGCGTGGTGCGGCGTTACCGCCAATAAGATGTGAACTTCGCTGGGCTCAGGAGCTAATATAAAGATTTAGTTAGCACACTTAAGCGGTCGACAAAGAAGTTCAAGTAAAGAAGTAGAAGGATTGAAGCTTGTTTGCTCACCGCTGCAGCCGCTGTGCGGCCTCACAACCTACGGCGACTCGCACACGTGCGAGTGCTCTAATCTCTGACTCTCTTTTCACCTTTTACTCTCCCTCTGGCTGTTATTCTGCAGTCTCCAGCACCCTCACCCCAAAGGTCACGTAGAAATGACGCACGAGTCCAAGGAAACTGACGATGGTAGAAGATCAAGATGGTTTGCGATGACGCCACAGAAACTAACGCACTGCCACATGCCGAACAACTCCGACCAATGAGCTTGAGGCATAGCCACACAGAAATCGAGTCTGGCCAATGAGAATGCTTCGAGGTGACTCAAGATGTGTATATCTACAATAGACAATCCGTCGAGAATTGAGTTTTTACGATATCCCAACCTGTAGAAACTAGAAATTTGTATTGGCTAATTCCCATACGTATTGTGCGATTTCTTGCTTTTGGGGTGTAGTTCATGTTGGAGGCTGCAGGTGTCGATTTTTAATTAACTTCTTACGCTTACTGCTCGATTCTGCTGAGATCGGAACTATGGTTTTCGATAGTTCACGTTGCGACAAGATCCAATGCATTAGCATACGAAAATATGTGGTCGGTGGCTGCAGGCTGCGAAAATTCAGTAGCTGACAGACAGGTGTTGGCACTCCAACAGATCCTCTAAGTGTACTGTACAAGTACATGTTCACGAATGACAATGAACGAATGAGAATGGTACATCCCACTAACATGGGGTCGGTGACTGCCAGACGGGTGGGATACCCCGGCTCAGCGGCAACGAGGAAAACGAGAACTGCATCTGAGCTGAGCGAGGAATCAATTGGGACCAATGTCGTATGAGACCGAATGTTGATGCCGCGTAAGTACACACCACTGCAGATGCTTGATGCTGTGTTTTTTGTTTTATGAATAGTGATTGTGGATGTAAAGTTATGATACGTCGGAGGTCAGAAACAGGCGAAGGTAAATTCGAACCATTTAATATCTACAGGAAGTAAAATTTTTTTGCACCAAAACATACGATTGCGATAGACTATTGTTTCGAATTTATTATTGGGAATCACTGCATCCCTAAAAAAAGATACCGCAAGCGTTGACCATAGGGTTGGTTGATGTGGGATGTGTGGTGGTTGGTTGAGACCTCCTGCAGCAAAATTCTCGAAATCTTGGCGCATGAAGTCAAAACCAATCAGTTGTAGAAACACTACACCACAGCTACGTGTCAAACGCTCCATCGGAATAAAACGAAGGTGTCCTCCGCATAAGCACCCCAGTGTAGTCCCTTCCCCCATCGCCACCTCCCAGGAGAATAACTCTCAACTTTCGGCCCATAGATCCATTCCGGCCATGATTAATTTATTGAGGGGTTGGGTTAACCCAGTATCCGTATCTCCTACTGAATCTCCAACCCGACTACCAAATTGCCGCACTTTTCGTTTATCGTCCATACCTATTCGAGTCCAGAGACATCAGTTACGGGAATCCTTAGAAGCACTATCTCCAGGCAACGTGAAAAACCCTAACCTCAAGGTATTATGTTTAACCCCGAAAAGTCGCAAATCGCAAGTTGCCACTGCTAGTTTCCTCAACGAACCCTCGGAATTCAAGATGTGTATGCCCGATTCTCAGCAGGAGCTGTTAATTGAGATTGCGGGTGAGGAAATCGAGTTAGCTATCGACGTTGATTTCTATGGAATTGTATAGGCACCTCTCAGATTTCTACAGACATGAAACTTATTCCCCCCCAGACACCACTTTATTGTCATCCGAGACAGGAAGTTCTAGTTGAGTACGTTACTTCTCCTCTTTAAACGATCAGCTTTGGTCAGCAAATTTAACGGAAATGTTTCTTCAGCATCTTCGCTGTGTCGGGAGTCGGCGGACATGCGTTTGGTTCTTGGAAGTCGCCCGCATCTGGACACAAGATGTGGCTGAGAGACTTCATTCCAAAGGATATTCCTGTAATCAGGACTTTCATATTTGGTTATGACGCCGCGTTGAAAGACAGTACATCTACTAGTTCATTTTCGGACTATGCGCGACAACTTTTACTTGCCATGCATAGTGTTCGAGCAGATAGCGTAGGTGTAGGTTTATCATCAACTCATGTATTTCTCCTGACACAATAAATTAAGGATAACAAGCGACCAATAATCTTTGTCGCACATAGCATGGGTGGACTTCTTGTAAAGGAGGTATGTAAAGTTCTATTTACTTCATCTCAATCTATAAAACACAAATACATCGTCTAGAATTATAAGATTCCAAAGGGAGATCTGGTTGCACTAACTTCAATTTTTGATTTTCCGGTTGTACATTTCAAACCCGCCTGCATGGTTACGATTTCAACAGATAGTGTCCTAACGACTAACCATGATATAGGCACTAGTTACGGCGGCGCAAGGTCATTCGGAAGAAGATCGAGCGATCCTTCAGTCATGCATCGGATTTCTTCTCTTCGGGGTTCCAAATCATGGTCTCAATGCGACGAATCTAGAAACTCTTGTTCGCGAACAGAGGAATGCCCAGTTGATATCAGATCTGAAAGAGGGATCTCCCCTGTTGCGCCATATCGATGACGCTTTCCAGAACAGCTTTAACTATAAGGATGCTATCATTATATCTTTCTTCAAAACCAAGGACACGAGGACAGTGAAAGTATCCATCCCTTCCCCTCTTCTCTCCTTTATATCATAAGCTAGGAGTGGCGTAATGACAATCGGGCAACCACCATTGGTCACTGGCGCAGATAGTGTTAAGCAAGCACGGGTTGAGACATCTACTTCTCATTGCCACACGTCCGTTGCGAGATTTTGACTGTGGTCTCGAGTCACAGGTTGTTTCTTTGCCTATCACTAGCCACAACAAGATATATCAAAGCCCTTGCCATGGTAATTACCGAAGTTATCAAGTTACACTACTGACAGTGTTCGGGATAGGTCATGCCAAATGGAGAATGGAAAAGATACGGCCAGTATCTACGATTGGTAACTAAAGACTCGGCGACCAGCATCTGTCCACACGAAGCTCTTCATAACCAGATACCAATCGACACTGATCATTCAAACCTAGTGAAATTCCCGGGAACTGATGACCGGCACTACGAAACAGTATCTATGATGCTGGAGGATTTGGTTATGAAGGCACAGGGAATTATTCACAGCCGTGGCAAACATCGTATATTACTTCATAGTCGTCAGCTTTTTTGATAATACTAACAGTTTTGAAGGTAGTCAACCTGCAGCGAACGGTTTGGTTGTCACAGCCGAAGATGACGAGACGGCACTGCATTCGGCTGCTCGGAACGGTCAGGAGGACACGGTCAGGTTTCTCCTCCACAAACATGCAGACATATATGCCAGGAGAAACAATGGCGCCACTGCGCTGCATATGGCTGCTTCGAATGGGCACGATGCTATAGTTCGCCTGCTGCTCGACCACAAAGCAGATATCCAAGCCCAGCAGAACGATGGCTGGACAGCACTGCACGCGGCTTCTCAGTCCGGTCACGAATCCACGGTCCGGTTACTCCTCGATCACAATGCAAACACCAATGCCAAGAGAATCAATGACTGGACGCCACTGCACGGGGCTGCCATGCATGGGTATGATGCCATAGTCCAGCTACTCCTCGACTGTGGGGCCGACATCAACGCCATGTCTGAATGCAGGACAGTGCTGCACGCAGCTGCTACCAATGGGCACGAATCCACTGTCAGGTTACTTATCAACCACAAAGCCAAGATCAATACCAACAGGAGCAATGACTGGACGGCACTGCATGGGGCTGCTATGCATGGATCTGAAGCCATAGCCCGACTACTTCTCGACCATAAAGCCGACGTCCATGCCAAAAAGGATAATGGTTCAACGGCGCTGCACATGGCTTCTTCGAATGGGCACGACGCTATAGTTCGCCTGCTCCTCGACCACAAAGCAGATATCCAAGCTAAGCAGACCGACGGCTGGACAGCACTGCACGCGGCTGCTCAGCCCGGTCATGAATCCACGGTCCAGTTGCTCCTCGACCACAACGCAGACATCAACGCCAAGAGGATCAACGACTGGACGCCACTGCACGGGGCGTCTATGTTCGGGCATGAAGCTGTAGTCCGGCTACTTCTCCACCATGGAGCTGACATCGATATCAAGTCTGAAGGTAGGACAGCATTATACGTGGCTGCTTCGAATGGGCACGAATCCACGGTTCAGCTGCTCCGTTACTACAAGCCTCATCTATCTTGAATATCGTTGTGAACGGAGCATATGGTCAGGTATGGCTTCCTTAATGTATCGTACTTGCTATGTTAATCAAATGGTATGCATTGCAATATCGAAAATCCAGTACCTGTAAATGCTTCTTGCAGTTGTGCGGAGATGTTTTCCTTCATTGCTATTGTGGCTTCGTCAGATGTGGCTGTTATAACGGTGATGAGTAAAGCTGAGCTGCGCGATAGCTGGGTTGGCACTGTTGCAGAAAATGGCAATGTATTTATGGAGGGCTCTCCCTTTTCGGTTATGCTTTATTTCAGCTTTTCTCTTTACACGATACATTGTTTATTTCGATGTATTGGATTCAACTTTAGTCTCGATTCTGCCGTTATTGTTATGCGTTTCATACTTCCACCCTAGTGTTTGATACATGTACAGGCTTCGATGCATCCTCCTTGTCAAAACTCTCGCCTGCACATGGTTTCTGTATAAACACTTGCTATGTGTTATGGAGGAGGTTTGTAGCCAGCAGAAACGGGGATGTGAGGTGGGACGAGTGATGTCATCGGATGAAGTGGGGGTAGATTGTAGAGAGATGAAAGTTGGCGCGTGGGGTCGAGAGAGAAGGTTTAACTAGAGGGTTTACAATGTTTTTCGAATTTGTGATTTGGCCATGGTTGCGGGTGAAGTCGGCGAGTGGGAAGAGAGAGGGTCGTCATGTTACATGCGAGATGGCTTGCGGTGGGTCGTCACGTTATCTATCACACTGTATTTTCTGATCACCTCTTTAATGTATGCTTGTTGAGTAATTTGCAATTATTTCCAATTTTTGAAACAATCTCCGAGATTTGATAAGACAATTAAATTCGCTAGCCTATATTTAATGAAATTAAAATATGATAGCAGATCTATAAACCAAAGATCCAGCTGTATTTTCAGTATTAGAAGCTTTTTGTATTTATTTCATACCAGTGTAAACCATAAACGAAGCGGTATTTGCACAAGATCCCCGTCTGCATCCCGTGGTTCACACCAATTCCCCCAGGACCTCCGTGCCAGGCACCCTTTTATGTCCGCCAATTCTTGGTCAAATTCTAAGCCGTTTTGCACAGAGCAGGCCTACTATATGTAGATGGATTCCGGGTTATCGTTAACCTAGTACTTATTAACATTAGATATAATGGGGAGATAGAGAAGATGAAGAGAATGAATTGTATACCGATGAAAGGAAGCAAACGTACACGACATTCGTCAGCATCTCAATTAGTGGTCATACAAACCATGTATTCAAGTGCGCTTTCGCTGTTCCGAGCTGTCTTGCTCAGCTTCCGCATGCCCTGTAGACTATATTTTGCAGCCAGTAACCCTCGTGCAGTATCTCTATACTCGTCGGTAGTCATCGGTAGACAGCCGCGGTGCCATTGACTTGTCGATGCTTCTTGTCATTCGGCATTGTCTTTGTAGACTACTTAAGGGTAAAAGCCTTTCGCATGATTGCTTTGGTAATCTTTTGGTCAACTTCTCGATTGCACCCTCGTTTGGCAGCTTCGATAGAATCTCGGTCGACTTCTTGGTAGGCATCTTCGTAGACAGCTCGGTCGACTTCTCGATTGGTCGTTCAGTACATCTCTCTCAATTGAGCATATGTTAAGTATCAGTAGCCTATTTAGTGTGTCTCTTTTGGTTGATTCGCTCAGGAGTTCATTTAATTCGGTAAGACTCCCTTAATTGACAGCTCGGTACGCCTTTCCAGTGGCCTTCAGTATGCAGTTCGATTACTCGGTGAAACCCCAGTGGTCCTCTTTTGTACTCCGGATGAAGTCTTCATTGCAAGTGCGTGTCGACTAACAATCTTTTCCCTCTCGACTTCGTGTAATGGTAGCTCCGGTAGCAGCGTGACCCACGGGACGGTAACGGGATGGGGTTTGTTTTTTTGTTTGTTTTAATCATACTGTATTCACTCTACTTAGAGTATGACAGCCCCTTAATCCCCTCCGCCCCCGGGCTGGCCGGCTAGATGGCGGAGCTCCACTCCTGCTACCCATCGTCCCCTTCTGACAAAAGAAAGCATCTGGCGACGGCCAACTAGAATACAAAGGAAAAGGGATGAAATCAAAGAGAGCCCGCCGGCTCTTACTCCTCCGCCCGTTGCCCGCCAGCTCTTACTCCTCCGCCCGTTGCCCGCCGGCTCTTACTCCTTCGCCTATTCTGGGCGGGGACTTCCCGACATCAGTAGCCGCCAGGAAGTCTATCACCGCTTTATCGCATTTCTCCATGGAGAGCAGCTCAGAGATTTGCACGTGTCGGCATCTGCCTGCTCTCCATCCAGTCGCTTTTCCCACCTCTCTCCAGAGCATTTTCTGCTGGTCTTTCCATCGGCTGCAGTGGCGGAAGAGATGTTCCCGCGTCTGGGCCGCTGTCCTGCCTCCGCCGCCGCACCAGCAGCATTTATCGTCGTCTCGGTGTCCGAAGCGTTTTAGGTACGTGCCCACTGGCGCGTGTCCGGACTTCGGTCGGTAGAACCTGGCTGCCAGAGGCTTACAGTGTTCATTGGGATGGGTCTCTTGCTTCCAGCTTTGCCTTTCAGCCTGTAGCCGTGATGTTTACTGCATAACGGGATGGGGTTCAGGGTTCGTCATCCCATCCAGCGACGAGATTTGGGATGACAAAAATATCAAATCCCGCGCAGAATTGGACGGTATATGGACGTACGCGCTTCACAGGCTGTCACGTAGGATTTTTGGAGAATGGCTAGGGGGTCATTATCTTACTAGTGCTCGCGACACAGCATGCGTGTTAGTATATCAATCATTTTCGTGTCATATCACATAATCAATTCGTACTATTGACCATTGAACCTAGCTCTAAATATGATGATATAATTACTATTGACTGATACTAACAATCTAATGGTAAGAATACAATTGACTCCAGCGTATATTGATATGATGTAAGACATACCAAAACGTACTATAATGAGAGGATTTTATCCGTCATGACCTAGCTAAAAAAAGATACCGAAGCGATGATGAATTGAAAAGAAAAACCAGCCAAGCAAGATACTGGAAGAAATCCAGGCAGAAACGGGGAACCGTATCCCAAACAACCTAGCCCAAAAAATGCCCAGTCCAAATGAGAAACTTGAAATGACACGAAAAGATATCTCAAACGAACTAGCCCATCTCTCAAACAAGATTTGCAGTGACGAAATTGCCGGTTAGCTTTTTCTGCTCCGGAATTACGACGAATTAAGATGGTATCTGCTGCAACCCGGCTTAATCCCGCTGGTCGAGGAGGATGACTACCAATCTTACACGAATTCGGCACTAGTTCAGTTTGGAATCGATCCATGCTGTCAGAGCCTCACAGGAATAAAAAGAGACAATTCAGGGGCAGCTTGGCAGTTTCGAGGGTGTGGAATGTCACTAGAGCGACTGTTACCAGTGTTATGCTGCAGATGAAGGTCTTCCGTTTTGGGAACTTAGAAATGGTACGTATCTTACCAACCACAGTTCATAATCCGCCAAGCCTAGCACTAATCAACAGCAGGCATGCCACATATACTCTGGTAGCATTCCCAGCTTATCCCATTTGCAATCGGTGACGAAACAGGGGTAGAAGGAGCGCAAAAACCCGCCAGCTTCATGGACTCTCACTCTCACTTTCAACTTCCTCAATTTGGTCCGACATGTTTTTTTCATTGGCATGTAACCCTGAGAGTGACCTATCTAAAGACAGTCTCCGATGTTCTCTCTATTGTGTCTTTGTTGAGTAATTTGCAATTTCGAAAAAATCTCAGGATTTCTTAGAGCGGTTGCAGCCATACCCTCCCCGTACCACGCCAAAGTGTGCGATCTTTGCACGGTTTTCCGTCCCATTTTCATCCGTGAAGTCGAAATACTGTCTCCAGCCAGCCCAGACCGACTGTCTCGAACCAACGCCCAAGCACTGCCTTAGATCAGCTGGACGAGTAATTGCCAAGCTTGGCACACACTCGGGACAGGATTACCGCCCCGTTTACATCTGTCGTTCACCCTAACCGTTGCGCGGCTTGGACCGCATGTCAACTTCCCGGAAACGGATGATTGCTACTCGTCGGTTCAACAAGTTATTGGACACGTACTAACCCATGAAATAAACCATTCGATGAACTTTTCACAGATGCCGTATCTGACCCGGATTCCATCCTCTCATACACAGGCGGCGACGATTTTTTATTCCACTGACACGATACGATGCGGAATCACATGCAATACCGCACTGGATTTCGATTCTCAGGTAACATAAATCTCGCGCCGTGGTTCGGTCTAGATGGGATGTTGTAAGCTAGGTAGGTGAATTGCTGGAGGAGTGCGGAGTTCGGAATCTCGGGAGTGCGAGTTAGGACAGGAAATGGTGTGTCAGAGTGTGGCACGCGGCAGGCAGGTACGGCGCTAATGCCGAGAGGGTAAGTATCGAAATCAGTGAACGCTGCGGCTCAGCGTCCGGTAAGCGAGACTGTGCAAAGAGCGGGCACAGTGAGGTTATGCGGTCGATTGTGGAGAGGGTGTGGCGCGGTGAGGCAAGTAGGGATTAAGTGGGGGCGAAGTCTAGTTAAGGTTGTCGGAAGAGTTTACTCTTGAACTTAATCTTGGAGCGCGGAATCACCCTACAAGAGAATGTTAATCCTCCAGATCCGACAACACAATGACAGTTAATTGAATAGGAATTGTTTGGCAAACATGTAATGTAATAATTCACACCTATTTGCCACCGTCACCACAGCTAAGGACCTAATCTGTATACATCTCATTCTGGCCTGGCGACCCCACTACCGTCCTGATTCTCATCCCTTGTTGATCTCGTACTTCTCCGTCTCCTCGTACGTCTCGCCCTTTCTCTACACTTTGTTCTGCTCTAGAGTTCACTACATCTCCTCACACCTTTCACCGAACATCGCTCCTCCTTCCCTTCCCTCCCTTCCTGTTTAGCATTAGCTGACATAGCATGTAACGTTTATCGTAGGTATATACCGGCTATGGCCATCGGAATAATCTCAGCATTATATCCTACTGTCGGAAACTTCGGAGTTTTCGATAATGGATTTAAGTTTGTCCGCGGTACTTTCTCATCACACACCCAAAGACGATCCCAAGTGTACCTGGAGTCATAACTGTCGGTTTCGATTCTTAAGACCGGAACAGAGGCCCCCATCCCACCGGTCACACCCAAAGCTCCACACCTTCCAGTTCCACCACCAATCACACACCATATCCGGCATCGAACAAAACATTAACCACACCCAGAGGTAGAAAAAGTTAGGCATATCCGGGCGATGCCTTGCCCTACACCGGGCAGCGTTTTGTCTTCCTGCGGGTTTTTGAGTTGAAGAAGTATAGGTTGATTCTAGAATGCTCTGGGATGAGGTCGCTACACTGAGTCACCGGATAGACCATATGCGTAGACTCATACATAATTACTCACTCGACTCGTGACCTGAAAGCCACTCTTTCATCTCCTGGGGATCATCAGACTCTCTATGTATATAAAAGCACAGAATTCACCCTTAGATAGTTCAAGAGACTATATCAGCATCGCACAATTCAACATAAGTGTATTTGGTTTTCTGAGTGATGCTCCAATGTTGCGAGTGATGGCATCATGACCGAGTGATGAGCTCCGACATATCCACAAAACGTATCAATTGCACATCTACAGTATTATAGGTCCCAGGGAGATAATATAGCTATGAGATAGTCTACTTGAGGGTATGCTGCGCCAAATTAATTCAAAAGAACGGTTAATCAGAAATCCCAACTCAGTCAGTCACCTCCAGTCTTCCATGTCTGACGTACTATGGAAATACCCTGCTCGACAAAAGACGCCAGCATCGGGTCTGAATGATGGGCGGGTAGACAGGATGTTTCCATCAATGATCTCATCCGGTAACTCATTTCATTTAACTTCAACATTGGCTCCTAATCGCAGCCTTCAATGACCACTTACGCAGGTAGACCACAGCGCTATAAAGTACTTTACTACTTCGATAGCTTGGAGTGATACTATTGGATACCTAAGACGATAACACTCTGCATCTTGTCCCGATACACTCGCAGATCGCCAAGCATCTACTCGTCACGATTTCAAGTCTCTGGGCACATCATTAAAAGCGCCCTTGGCGACACATTAATATGTAATGGTTACTCATCAAATTACTATGACTACACATTACAGCTAAATTGTTACTAAACCAAAACCAAGTGCCAGCTATTGAAGTAATGAAGTTCAGGAACAAACACTCTGTTTCGCAACTATGAATAAATGCACTGGTGATTTCAGGCCGTAGGGCGCCAAGGTAGGCATATTGGCAGCGAGATCTCGATATGATCTAATCGAAGTTATCTGATGAATGATACGGGTGTCCGGACGCTTGAAAATCTGGGGATCATAACAGGGTTGTCACTTACATAACAGAAACCAAACATGTACAAGTTACTTCACAGTATATCACTTCCCTGAGTCAAAACTTCTCTTGATTCTCTCTGGAATCTGGCTCGGTAGCGTTAGGCTTGGTGCAGTACTTGATTCTCGGATAGCCTTGGGCTTGGTATGGTTCTTCGGTGCCTCGGGCTTGGTATGGTACTAAATTCCTCGGTAGTTTCGGACTCGGTATAGCAGTTGGCTTTGGCTATGGTATATTTCTTATATAGGTATTTCTTATTCTCTCTTTGTACGGTAAACAACCCTACATCATTGTACTTTCAACATATCTCGAGATATTGTCTCTTCTGGAGCAAGGCTGATCGTCTGATTAACTTTACAGCGGTACAGTCGACTCACCCTAAAAGGATGCACTCGGTACCGGGCGTACGGGAGAAAACAATATTCTTATAAAGTGTTTATTGGTGTAGGTGAGTGGATTGCGTGGATATAGTTAGGTCCAAAATTCTTATGCATATATATCGCCTTTGGGTTTCGACTAGATAGAGGCAAGTTTCTCCATCTCTACTTTTATCACCAGCAGTTGCACATACTGGGACCACCTCATTCACCATGTGCACCGAAATCTCCAAGATTGATTACGGAGTCATTCGGAAGTCTATCCTACCGATTACCGATTATCTTTATCTGGAGCCGACCTCCGGGTTATAGAGGCCCTGGATATCATTACCGGCGATGAGCTTCTACCGCCCCTTCTCCAACGCGACAGAAGGAATGGACGTCAAAAGAAGCACCGATGCGCCTACTGCAGAATGAACTATTACACCAGCGAAGCATACGGCAAATGGAAGCACACTCAGATCAGAGACGGAGGGAATGACAACCCCGAAAACGGAGGAATCAATGTTGAACATGTTACCACTGCAAGCTTCTACGCCACTGTATAACTGACTGCACCAGCTTCAATTTATTCAACAAACTCTGCCAGCCATGATCATAGATCGTAGAGAAGACTGTATGGTAACTCTAACTCACCATGGGCTGTTGACGGTACAGAGGGCTTACTACGAAGTTGATACCCTAAATATAACTACCACATCAACTTCCCATCGGAAGAAAGGAAGCGAAAATGCGCACTTACCAGCACAGCTCCGAGCGCACTCACCACCTACCCACAGCACACTTACAAGTACCCCTTCAAGTACATTTACAGCTACAACCAATCCTACAGTCACTAAGACTATATACTGTTAAGAACTACAATCACCAAGTCCACTTCGAAAGGGAGATTGAGCAGGAGACAAAGCGCATAAGAAAACGCACTCACCACCGCACGTCCGAGCGCCCTCACCACCGGATCTACAAGTGCACTCACCACCGCACCCATAAGTGCATCAGCTACCGTACCCCAAGTCCACCTACATGTGCACCTATCACCAACCAGCACATCTACAAGTGTACCAACCACTATTCCTCTGAGTCTACATCCAAGCGAGCCTAAAGTTACCACCTACATACCGCATCAAGCAAACCTAAAGGTCTACCTACCATCTGTTCTCCAAACTCATCTGCCACTACCTCGGAGTCGGATTCCATACGGAATCCCCTCACCATTTCCGAATCACGATTATGGCGCCGGTGTCTAGCCGTATGAATCTAGGTCAAGCACAATCAAACATTCACGACCAGAAGGCTTTTATCACGATCATCCCCAAACGATTCTGTATGGAGGATACTTATACCACGATCACTCCCATCTAATGTTACTGCCCATCAGTACAACTGCCCATCGTCTCTCATATTAAGGTGAATTTGAGCCGGTACGCATAGACTGTATATAGGGCTTTGCAGCCTCGATAGATAGATACAATCATTATCATACAATTTAACACCAGTTGTCCTCTAGTCCAAGAAACCCCAGCCCAGAAAGTCATAGTCCTGGATATTCCATACCGGGACCCAATTTTGGGAACCTTGGTAATATAGAGAAGTGCAATCTTGTTGGTATATGTGTCAGGATATGGAAATTGGAATCAAGTGTTACGAGTCGTGATGTTTTGTCAGCATCACTGCCACCAGTACCTACACAGATTACAACGTAACCTGCCGGAATTTGCAGTTAAGTAACTTTAGTTGGATATGCCCTAAAATTGAATAAAATGTCGACAGAGAATTCCATCCCCGTGACAGTTGTAAAAATTAGCATAAATCTTAAACTGTCGTCAGTTCTAGAAAATACGCAGGGTTTTGTGGAGGTAAGGTGAGGATACGTTGTGCTTAAAAACAGGCTGTATGAGTGACACATGAAACCAAACGTCTTGTACACTTCAAAGGCTTGATAACGAGTAGAAAAAATATAGCTATAAAGTGAAAACGCTTTGTAAATTTTTTAACGGGGTTGGAGAAGATGAAATTGATCGCAAATCCATGACACATGCGAATCATAACTCCTCAACCCTCCTGTTACACCTCCCACTTTCCAGCCATTTATTCCATCCAGAGACCCCCCGAATTTCTCAGATTTCCCAATCTTTCCTGCATTTCCCCGTCTTCGTTTACCGCTTGCATCTGAACATTCACTGGATTCAACTCTGCAAGATTTCGAAGTTGCTCGCAGACTCTAATACATTCGTTGAGGTGTGTAACCGCCGTCTGGTAGGACTGATCCACTGGAGTGGCGAATTTGACAATTTCGGTATGTTTTTTGTTGACTGGAATTCGGTGTTCGCATTGCAAAAATGTTAGAGCAGAGAATCCCTTCACCGTTTGTGTCTCAATTCCTCCTTCCTCGTCGAATTCTTGCTACATGAAGTTAGCAACATTTTAGCAGAATTATGTTATCTGAACACCCATTATTTACCTCTCTACCCGACGGTATCTCATAAAAGCTGGCCATTGTGATTCTTTGCTTCAATCCTTCCCAAATCTGTATCATATCCTCCTTTTGGCCCTCGAGAAATTCCGAGCCGTCTTTCAGTTGCATGATCAAGTTGCTTCTTTGTTGATGAGAGCTGATGTTGAAATCCTTAATCGTAAGGCCCTGGTGTGGCGTTGCGAAGAGGAAGATTCCGTGAGTTGAACTAAGAATCGATTTATAAAGAGGATCTCGATTCGATGCGACTAATGTCTACCACGCATAAACGTAAGCTGACAAGCGAAACCTTGGAGCATGCGAACTCATACTTGCAGTATCAATATTCCACCCAGACTGTGTCCTATGAAAATTATCGGCCGGCTCTGATTCACATTTTCAGTGTCAACAAGAGGGGGCGCTACAGACAATGATGCATACCTCGGCCGAACTTCTAGAATTTTGTAACTTCTGGATGAAGTTTCTTCTGTAGTCAATCAGTCTGGAGTCATCGGTTGAAGCCCCGGTGAGGCTGCTGTCATAGCCATAAACCATAACCCTGATATTCCGGACATCGTGCGGTAGAAAGTCTTTGAGCCACATTTGGTGAGTCTCATCGCTCGTCCAGGAACGGAAGGCATGACCTGCAAGGCCGGTCACTGCAACAACACTGCACACACATTAGCATGAGGGGAGTATAACCGTCCATGGTGATGCTAACTCTGCAATTGTTTCCTCCCCAGGCGAGTTTAAAGGTGTCAGGTCATAGAAGTGACAGTCTATCGTAAGCCATACCATACCGGCACCATTAGGAACCTTCAAATTGTTGAAGTCGTTCGGTTTAAGCCTTTGGAAGAATTCGGTGCAGCTGTCGAAGTTGAGCAATGCGGTTTGAGAGGAGCCCTGGCATGCTGGGAATAGAGATAATTCGTATCCATTGCTATCGAGAGACGGGTCGATCTTCTTTAGAGAATTAAGTAGGTCATCCTGATTCCACGTAGATGGTATATTGGCTATTCGAAAGCACATTGGCCCAGAAGTAGCCATAGCCGTGTTGCTAGGACCAGAATCGTCGCTAAGAGAAGTGGAAAAAGACTGATTGGATGTAGCAACGTTCGATTCCTGTCGTTCAGGTGACAAGGAGGATACCGGCCTGTTTATTCCGAATAGTGTTCGAAGTTTATCCATTTAAGACGGTAGGAGAATAGACGTAAATGTGAACAATGTTTTAGCTGTATGATTAAATTATCAAATGGCTGAACTGGATGCATTCAAAGCCTGTTTATATTTAAACCAGAGTTCCACGGTGAAACCTCCCGCTCATAGTGTTTTGTTTTACGTGAATTCTCCTACCCCACCTTCAAAAAGAGTGGGTGGGGAGCTGGGATAAGAGATGTGGCAACCGACTATACACACTTAATCTTAATTGGCTGAGCTTGGCTTATTGCAGAAGCTACTCGGCTGTCTATGGGCAGTTGAGAGCTATTTGTGATATAACGCATGTAGTCTCAGCATCGCCGATTGCACAGTAAGACTTATATAGTTGCATTTTATATAGGCCATGTTGAAATCGGAGCCTAATTAGTAGAGAACGAAGTCAAATCTGCGCAAGTGCTATTTTTAGCATCCGGGAACAGCTATTGAGGACAGTCGGTACTCCACAAAACACATCTCAGACATTCTGATAGATGTGCGCCATCATCGGAATTCTTCCATACGATTGAATTATGATAACTAGTTCGTATACATCTACCTACTGTTAAATCTCTCACCAGATGAACAGCTAATTTTGAGATTTTGCTATTCAGAGCGCGGCCGCGCTGGAGGTGGTTGGTGTCTAGATAGTATCTCAGTATCTGCGAAATCACCAATGATCAATGATAACACCAAGTGACGGTCGATGTGTTTCGGGGTATTCGAGGTAGCTGATCTGGGATACCAGTATTTGACGCTCGTGTTCGAGACAGTCAACGAGGAAGATTGTGACAGTATAGCAGACGGGATATAGATGACTATAATGTCGAATATTAGCAGTGGGTGTTTTCAGTAGGAGCTCATATATCAACCAGGAGCTAATTGTTTCCCTATAGATTATCTCAGAATATGTGGTCTCGATGGCGATGTTTTATGCCATCATGGACGTGTTGGTATATCAATGGCATGGTTTTTAACGAAACACTGAGGAAACATCGCAATCTAACGTTTGGTCGTTGCCGATCGCCAGAGTTGTATCGATCGAAGAGAATGATTCAATGTGTCGCTAGGCGATTTGCTAGGGGATTGGAACACTGTAAATTGTTAATTCGCCGATCACTAGATGCGTCTCCTGTCAAAATATTCATATCGTAAAGTTGGCAATCTGTTCTCAGAACCTGTGTGGCAGGGAATTGCCAGGTAATTGCCAAGTTGCAACACCCGGTAAGTTGCGTGCGTTTTCGCCTATCCCCTGCCGCTGCATCACGCGGGGTATCATTGTTCCAGCCGGTAAAAGCTCCGCCCCATGCCTAGCGAGGTTCCGTCCCACGTATGTCAAGTTCTACCCCTTGTAATGACATTTCCCTCCTTGCAAGCAGCGTTCTGCACATTTTGTTCCCACCTCCCCTCGAGTAATGTCTGTCGCATAAGAGCGATCTTAAGCTCTGTGGAGTTAATTGAAACAGATCGTAGAAAACCGTAGATTTCTCCGGGCATAGATCGTGAGAATATACAACCAAAAACGGACTCAGCTACGCAAGTCTGTAGATTCATCTCCGATCGCAAATTTATCTATAGACGAACTATGCAAAATGAGTCCCTCTTTGACCTCCAAGTCTCCGATTTACCATATATTTGAAACTGACTGTAGTGTGTTTGAAAAGCATCCGTTTTCGGCGATTTTTAACTTTTTCGTTGATACTGCGCTCTCAGTTTTGAAGATATTCTAATTCTAAGAGCTAGAGATGATAGAGGGCATAGTTACGCACACCTCGTGTATATATTACTTAATTATTAGACTAAAACTCGCGGACTTAATTGGGCATAAAGTTATGGCGTTACGTTCGCGTTCCTTGCCAAGCAACCGGTTGGTACCATCCACAACCGATACGCAACAGTGGGTACTATCGGTATCTTCACTTCCATTGCATCTAAGCCTGTCCGCCTCCTTCCGCTTCAATGAGTGGAAATTCATAAGCCCACCTTTACTGCTCACTTTCTACCCGTAACCCAGTTATAATTCATGACAAAGTTTATCGCAGCAGGTGTGCATACCAAAGCATTGTAGGTCCTTTCCCTTCCTAGAATCCAGAATGCAGCTGTTGATATGATGTTATTACAGTGGAATGCCCCAACCGGCGAAAGCCAGAGTTCCTTTTCCATTATTGGAGAGACCTGTTTGGTTATATCTGTCCCGGGAAGTAGAAAATGTATACGTGGATCGCACCACTGTGTCCGTTCTTGTGTTATATGATGGGAATATGGAGATAGTGTTGCGCATCATCTGGGGTTGCGAATTTGCCGTAAAACATCCGTTCCGGCGAGTTGCTGGATAGACTACCGGCCAAAAGTTGATACTGATTGGTGTAGAGTTGCGAAATCCTAAAATCTTAGGCCCGTACACCTCCTAGAGAGAGCGGACACACAAGACCAACCCATGGAGCCAAAGCGCAATCGTTGATCACGATGTAATTGGTGCCACGTACGATGTCTTGGCATCTTAAGTTGAAAGTTGTGGAAGCAAGAGCATATTAAAAGATCTGGTGTTGCCATCCTTTCCAACCCTATTCACGATAGGCAACCATCATTATGGATGGACTCTCTGCCGTTTCTTCAATAGCTGGTCTCTTACAGATAGGCATAAAAGTTACTGGGTTCGTATCCTCAATGATGGATGTGCCGAGCCTGATGTGCAATATCTCGGACGAGGTTACGGCCCTTTCCGCAATATTCTGCCAGATACAAAACTTGCTTCTACATTCCTCGCCAACAAAAAACAACGGAACACACATGCTATACGTTAGCGATGTTGTCACTATCCTTACTAGCTGCGTATGCGCATACTCAGAGCTGGAATTAGCCGTGGATGGACTCAACAGTGGTGTTCTCAACGCTTGGGATAGGGCGAAGTGGGTAGCGAAGGAGAGGGACTTCAAAAGGATCCTTGAGGCACTGCAGTCTTCTAAATTATCGTTGAACTTGATGTTGACTATTTACAACTGGTAATGTGTCCTCTTCTATCAGGTACATATGAAGGCTAACCAATATCGATGCAGCAAGTCGACTCGAAAGGCAGAGAAATCGGTCCAGAAATTGACTCATCTGCTCGAGAATGTCCTGCTAGCGAATCCTAGTTTGAGACTAAAGATGGCTTCACTAGGACGACAGAATGACGACGACGACGATGCGTCTATTCGAACGAATGGCACTACCAGCACGATATGTAGTTGGAGAACACGGATGGATCCGTTTGAGAAAGTACTCTATGGGTCCAGGGTATATACCAGGGCGGGTTTGAATTTTGATGCTTCAACATTCAATTTAGAGACCTCAACCATTAAAACCTTAGAAACATCCCGGTCGAACTGGTCTCAATTATCTGGTCTCAGTCTATCGCAAATATCGTCAGTAGGTGTTATTCTTCTTCCGATTACAAGCTCAGATGTGCACAATACCACCTTTGATGCCCTCGGAGGGGCTTCAACCCCGCAGTCGGTATTACTCTCTTCGGCCGTGGCTCCTCCCTCTCCTTTCCCTCAATATGACCATCCTTACGCACCCGGTACAGAATTTCGTTCCCTTACCTATTCATTGACTCCTACAACAAACGACCCACCGATAAGAAATTGGCCTACCGATCTAGTTATAGGGATTGATTTTGGAAAGACGTACGTTAGCCCTGTCTAACAGTGTACAGTACACGCAAGGGGATACTAATTGTGACTGAGTCCGACGTATAGCTATACCGGAGTAGCTTGGGTACTCAACGACGACAAAAAAAAGATTCAGCTCATCAGTAACTGGTGCGGCCAAGCAGTTTTAGGAATGTCAGCCAAAGTTCCAACGGCAGTGACCTATAAAACCACCGAGCCGCACGATTTCGTTAGCTGGGGGTTTGAAGCGACGGGGAGGCGTAACAGGGAGGAATCGGAACCTTTTACATTGTTCATACTTCTGCTTCAGCCGCTAGCTACTTCGAGTGAAACAGCCGCAGCTGCCAGTAGCCCTGAACTAAATACAATAACACGCCTCCTGGAAAGCTACGGAAAAACTGCCGAAGGTGTAATGACTGACTATCTCCGGAAAATATGGAACCATACACGGCAGCAGCTACGTCAGATACTTGGAGACAGTTTCATGATTGACTATTCTGTCCGTGTGGTTTTAGCAATACCTGCACTATGGACGCCATCTTCGATCAGATTGGCCAGGACATTGGTGCATCGGGCGGGATTGCCCGAAGATGTAGAGCTTGTAAAGGAACCTGAAGCAGCAGCAGTTGCTGTTCTCCGGGAGTCAACAATACGGCCCAACTTGAACTTGAATGTGGGCGATGTTATTACCATATGCGATGCTGGAAGAATGACATGTGTGAGCTAGTCTTATTTTAAAGATAGTTGGCGGGTAGTAATGTAACTCTAGGATGTCATATCATACGAGATTCTCAGTCTACAGCCATATCTGCAGGTAAAAGAGTTTATAATAGCTGAGAGTACGTAAACCCCAGATAATTTGAAGTACAATGCATACTGAACCACGCCTAGCAGCCTTATGCGGTTCAAACAACATAGGTGGGCGGGCCGGTTCTTCCAAACATACTAGACAACCCACTAATATCATTTAGACAAAGCGTTTGAAGCCTACATCGAAAGGCTGGTAGGCCTGGAGCAGTATAGATCAATAGATCCGAAGCATAAAAGTAAAATGCTTTCAGACTTTGAAATTCTAATTAAACGGAGCTTTCGAATTAAACACGAACAAAAAAAGACCATACTGGTCGATCTTCGTGGGGTTGAGGATAATAAGAATAATGGCATCGCAGATGAATCGATTATACTGAAACCGTATGTACCCACATGTTCAATTTAGAGCACAAATAACTAACATCTATGTAGTAAGGAATTGCACAACGTTTTTCTTCCGACTTGCAACAGAATTCGGGACCTAGTCATGAAGCAGATTAGCTGTGCCTTAAAAGCGGAGAAACGCATCGCAGTATTGCTTGTTGGGGGGTTCGGCGAAAGTCCCTATCTTTTCGAGCTGCTCAATTCTTCATTCGCCCACAAAGGTATCAAACTATACCAGGTTATCCAGTAAGTACAATCCCGGACCTTGAGTGCTCTACACTGTCGCTGATAGGCAGAAGTAATTGGACGGCTGTTTGTCGGGGCGCAGCTCGCTGGGGAATTGAACGCTGTACACCGCAGGCGATGATTAAATCAAGGAAGTTACGATACAGCTATGGTATCATAATAACATCTCCATATGATCCGTATGAGCACCACAATGAAGTTCAGGATCCTATTGATTCAATAGAGCGCAGGCAACGGATTGAATGGTTATTGAAAAAAGTATGTTCGAAATGCAGTGGTTCTTATCCTTTTACTAATATTCCATCCTCTATGATGCTGGGGATAACTGGAGTACAGGGAGATGAGATTGAAGAGGGTCACACACTGGCATTTGAAGCAGAGTGCGCGATTCCAATACGGTTTGGGGATATTGGACATCGTCGATTCTGTGACGTTGTTCTCTATTGTGAGAGGGATGATCCTCCTGAGCGATGTACTTCTGGTGAGTATCCAGAAGGAAGTTACATTCTCCGGTGTAAGCTTACTCAAAACGGCTAGACGTCAAGCTTCTTGGATACCTACCATGGCAGGTCGACTGCAAAAGCATTCTATGGCATGAAAAGCGCGACTCTAAAGCGGTTTTAGGCGGAAAGGCGGATTACAAGTTTAAGTATATGCTACAGTCGAAACTAGGACCAGCCTCGATGAAGCTGTCCGCACTTTACAGAGGAAAGATTGCAGGTACTGTAGAAATACCTTATGAAGGAACGGATGAGATTCCAAAGCAGTAGACAGATATTGAGCTTGAGGGACTTGAATTCAAACAGGTTTGGTCCTTGACTTTTATATTGAATATCATATCTCACTTATACGGCAGAGAATTGAACTGAATCATAATGAACCGCCCTCGCACGCGGTATTAACCGAATATATGTGCGCCGTCAGTTTCGAACCAAGATTTGCACGGTTAGGAGCCCTAGCAAACTGAATTCATAAACGACCCTTCCTATGGTGCCATTCATGTTGCTGCTATGCGGTAGATTTTGTCTCTTGCCTTAGTTCATTGGTAACATGTAGTTGATTGATTTTCGGAGGAGTTATTTCAACTTCTTCCAATGCAATTGGTGCAAAGTGCTGTGACTACTGATTTGTGTTCACGCCCCAATGTTGGTGTTGATGTACTTGCCGCACCAACCCTCTGCCGGAATCTCCACTTCATTCCAGCCTTATTGTCGGCTCTCCATTTTCCCAGCTTTTAGTCACGTCTACACCAAGCATCCTAACATTACTAGAGACTTGTTGACTTGCTATGTTCTAACATCCTGTGGGAGATGCTGTAGTTACAGCTTGGAGTAACAATCCTGGACAAAATCGGTTAGCTTTTGAAGCAACACACCCGAAAGTAAGAAGGGTACAGAGTAAGCAGCGGTACATAGAAACAACGATTGTTCCTTCACATTAACCGGAAGCTATGCTAGCTACGGCTCGCCCAGCTGGCTAGTGCACTATAACATAACGCATGTCACCACCTCGCCACTTGTTGCGGCCAAAAGACAACATGCGTGCATGCGGAGTGCCTGGCCAGGAGAAGGGAAGGGAATGCATTAAAACAGTGCGTTAAACTAGTTCCGAGAATTACGAAAATATTTCCCTCCATCTATTCACCGTACTCTGTAGATTTGCGATGGTAGGCTCGTATGTGTGCATACGATTGATGTTGTAACACTCGCTAGAAACGACACGTTGGAGTAGTGAGTAGATACCATAACGGGAAATCGAGAACCGCCACCACCTCCGACGACTCGCAATGGTGGGCTTGTACGTGTGTGCTCACTCGCTGTGATTCAGCCTATGGTGACTGTATGAAACCCAGCTACCTACTGAAAGAACTACTCGGGTAGCCGCCGACGTAGATGCGCCAAAAGAGAGTGAAGCAAAAGAATGAATGTGGTGACAAAGTCGAATACTGTGAAAACTTGGGATAGATGATTGAAGAGCGATGGCCTGGACTTCAACGTTTTGAAGTAATGTTGTTGTCGCCCCGTGAATCAGAAGAGAAGGGTATGGATAGCGTAGCGCCGCGGAATCGAGAAACGTCGCCATCCCCATCCCACCTCCTTCGAATCGCGATGGTAGGCTCGTACAGATGTACTCCGTACTCGCAATGGTAGGCAAGCGCGCTACGGTTTCAGCCTGTGGTGACTACGAAACAAGCAACCTGCCAAAATATACTATCGTGTTAGCCTACCTCCGGCGAAAGCAGGGGGAAAAATGGAAGAAAGGAATTGGGTCACAGAGATTAATGCAGTCGTGTAGTATGCGGGTCGATATGTAGGTTTGGTTGACGTCGACAATGGGAGATCGAAGAGTAGAGCATACGGGAGTTGCGGAATGAGCTTTTTAGCAACGAGAATCTGGGAACGTTATTGCTAGACCTCCAAAGAGAAAGAAAGGAAGAGGATATGAGATTAAGAGTTAGAGTGATGTAGAGTAGCTATGATGGATGTGAATGTTCAGGGGTTGGGTAATTGAGGTGGTTGACAACGAGATTTGAAAAGAGGGTGGAAATGTCTACGTGTCAAACCCGAGTACCATCCCCTGGCAATATACCCAGTTGGCAGCAAAAAATGCATAAAACATCGCAGTAGCGAGATATTAGACTAATATAAACAATTAATGCTTAGTATTCGAGTTTCAAGTAGTTAAAAGCCATTTAATTTCAGGCTATTGAAATGTTGATGCTATTCTAATTTTGGATCCTTTTGAAGAGCCGCATTGCAGCTTTCCAACCTTTCAGCCGCAAGGTTTCTCTTGCGCTCACGCCCATACCCAACGCCCACCACTCTATGGAGCTCGGTACCCCTCTCCACCTCGCTACATTCATTCACACCATGAATAAAACTTTTATACCCCCGTTCTCGCCCTTAGTGCATGCTTACTTACCCCTTTTTCATGACCGAGGCTAACAACCACGCTGTTGCAGGTAGCGATTTCGTACAGGCACCACAGCCTGAACCGTAGCGAGCATACCCGCACCAGCCTACCGCTAAGATTCTACCACTACGACATTGGGGGAAGATGGAGGAGGGGATGTTTCTCGACTCCACAGTTCTGCCTCCAACGCGCTCTCCCGACACGTAACCCCTCGTCCCACGAGGTCGCCTCCAATCTTTGAAGCCCATGGGTAGGCGTCTGCACATGCCTATTTTTTGGCAAGTGCTCGTAGTAATGAGGTGCGGAGGTTTCGTATGTTCAGCGACGTATCCGCAGCTTCTGCGCTCACCTTTTGCAGAGTGCGTATGCAACATTTACTCCTCCAATATTACGCTGGCGAGCCCGTCCATGAACTCACATGTTGTCTTTTGGCTAGCGTGAGCGGCGAGGTGGCGACATGTGAGATGCGAGGGGTCATTAGGTTGCTGTGAAGGAAACATTATTGTTGCTGGGTTTTGAAGCTCTCCTGAGGACGGCCTAGCGAGTTGGGAGTGCTTGCAATTGGATCACGATGAATCGGATCCGAAATGTCGCTACGTCCATGTTTTGTGGGTTTGTTGGGGGGCGTGTAGGAGGGTGGGGAAGCTGAGAAGATGGAGTGCCCATGATAAAGTTTGTATGGGGACGAGATAATGTGGAGCAGATAGAGTGTTTCAGAGAAGGCGGTAATGGAAGGGAGATAGCGGTATACCTTATATTTCTCGATCCACAGTGCTGGATCCAACGTACTACCCCGTCACGACCCTTACCCCGCGCCGCACCCTACAATCGTTGAACGCCATCGGTCCGTTTGCACTGACGTATGTTGTCATCGCAAGATTGGCCAGCGACGCGGTGTCAAAGCTCCGTGTGTAGAGACGGATACACGCCTGTGGCGATGCACGAGTAACTTGTGCACCGTCTCTTCGGGCGGCGTGTGCAACCTCCACTCCTTGCCATCTCAAGCTGGCGAGCGCTTCCACGTACTTCCATGCTGTATTTTGGCCAGCGCAAGCGGCGAGGCGGTGGGATGTGATATTTGCGAGAAGTCGCCGAAAGGCTGTTATGAACGAAAAACTATTGTTCGCTTTTGAAGCTCTCCCGACGACTGCCTGCCGAATTGGGAGCGCTTGCAATTGGGTCATTGTGGATTGGAACTGTAACATCCCTATTTTCTATTTCATGTATTGTGGTGATGGATGCGATGGCGGGGTGGGGAAGCTACGAAGATGGAAATTATGTGATAAAGTGAGAACGAGGATGAGATAATGCAGGGGAGGTACGGTGGGGGCTGTAAACACAGAGTTGGTGCGTATGGAGGGGAGGTACGGTGGGGGCTGTAAACACAGAGTTGGTGTGAATGGAGGGGAGATATTAGGACACTCAACACGATAGGTGGGGTAGGGAAGAGCGCTGCGATGAGACGGGTTGAGTAGTATGTACTTTACTTAGTATGTAATGTTATTGATTGGTTGGGCTTAGCGGAACGAGAGGACGTATCAGCCACAACAGAGCGTAAGCAAAGTATAAGGTTCCCACCCCACACTGGGAAGAAGTGATGAAGTCCCTTCAAACTCACGGCTCGATAGACCGAGACAGCACAACAACTATGCCTACCAAGTCAGCAACGATGACGGATCATCGGGAGCGATGCAAGACCGAGGGAGTAGAAGCAACAGGGAGCAGGGCAGATTTGATCAAACGCCTAGAGGACAAGAAGAACCACCCAGAGGAGCTTTAGCCGGAAAGTCAAGATGATATGGAGTGCGATGCCATCCTAATCAACTGATCGGAACTCGGAGACAGAAAAGGAATCAAAAGGGACGCCAAAGTTGCGCTCAAGCAAGCAATGAATGAAGAGAGCATTGCAAAATGCATTCATACACTCGAAAGGCTGGTCGACGAGATCCCTTCGCCCAAGAATAGGGTCGTCTCACTTGGAGTCAAGACTGCCTCACTTGAAGTCAAGACTGCCCCATACTTAAAGTCAAGACTGCCTCGCTCGAAGACCGTGTGGGCAGTGTAACGTCTTCGCTCAACGCCTACAAACTGCTGAGGAATTGTTTCATCAGCACTTTAAAGCGAGATAAATTGAGAAAAGCAACCGACAAGGACAGGAGTATCATCGGAGTAGTAAATTCATGGGCTTAAGGAGGAGACGCCGTGGTTGATGTACAATTGTATCAAGAGCTAGACGGAAGACGCAATTTCTCTGCTTTCAAGAAGCTTTACGGGTTTCTACCTGCGATCGTGCAAAGTATCAGCGAGTAATCTTTGCTATTCTCAACAATTTGATTAAGTATCAAGGCTAACTTATCTAGCGCACAAGGAAACTATCGACGTTTTGAACACTCACACCGGGGTCGTCGCTTCGAAGCACAAAACCGGCAGCGACGAATTTTCCAAGCGGTTTGCAAAGTTTGTTGGGCTCTTTGAGCAGTCGGATTATGATGAAGGTTATTTGGAGGGGAATTTGACGAATCTGACTCAAGCGCACTTGTCATTTCCAAACTGTATTGAGGATGAGGTTACAAGGGTCGATGCTTTAGAGGCCAGTGATTAGTTGGCATTACGGTTTATTTTGTCGGCTGGGCTGACTATATAATTCATTGTAGGAAAGTATCCCCGGATGTAGATTGCGGGAAAGAAATCCAAATATTTCGAGAATCTCCAATGTCCGCATTTTTTCGGTTCCACATCCCTGCCTCGAGTACATACTTCGCATACTCGGCTAGTGCATCTCTCGGAACCGGGGACTGGAGTATGCGTCTTATATCCACGTGGGAGCAAAGAATGACCAATCCTTGCAATTTTCGGAGGTAAAGAAGTTAACTGTCTGTTCTCGAAATGTACTTCACAGACCTCGCCTCGAGCTTTTCAGCCGCGCTCAGCCGCCTTCTCTCCAATGAAGTCATTAGTCTTTCTCAACATTCCAACGCCAGATAATGAAGAGCGCTACAAGGTTACAACACGTGTACAGCGAGCTTGAGCTAAAATTTACCCTCCCTCACTCTTTCTTTTTCTCTGTTATGTATTCAAGGCTTATTACTGTTATTTAAAGGGATCTCGCTTAACGCATGCAAACCAACGATGCTAGCCACGCCTCAACTCTGTGAAGTTACTCTCCCCCAATCTCACATGGCAGCTCCTAATGGCATTCACTCAGGGAGGCAAGAGAAGGAGGTAGTGTTTCTTCAAATAGACGGTCACTAGGCACTTCCTCGGTACAAGCCTTTTACCTCGGAATCATGCGACTATCACTCGCGCACCTGAAGGCCCGGGCGTCTGGCAGTTCTGAATTCCCGGATGACACTTCCTAGCCCGGTGTAACGTCAGCTCTTTCCGGAAAATATCGTCAGTCCCATTTCTAGAACATTCGAGAGAACGAAGAAGTATGTTTCAGCGAGTGTTTGGGCGCAGAGGTCAACCATTCAGCTTGATATGCAGTTTTGAGACGCTTTCCAGAACACAGCATTGCAAAATACAAGTCCCATAATTTTAGCCACTGAACTCCTATTCTCGCACTCTGATCTCCGAACCCCCAGTGCAATTTCTCAACTCCCATCGCAACCTTAAACTCCCAACTCCCGACTTTCACAGCTGCGTTCATGCATAACTTGTTCTAGTGGAGGAACTGTCAGTAATGCTATCTTCCGACCTACTGGAATGGAAATTGATAACATTAAACTCAAAAGCTATGTCTAGAGAATTCTCTTGCTTGTTTTATCTAACTCAAAGCTTGCCTCACGAGCGACAATTGAAACGACTACCGAGGGAATAATGTTTAAAGTGGAGTGGTAGAGATGCTTGATTGTATTATGCAAGAGGCTGCAAAAGCCTTCTACATTTACGGTACTCCAGGCACAAAACGCGTACAGACTCATCTATGTATAGATACGGCTGATTACTATCATCCTGTATCAGGAAGCCGCCATATGAAGTATAAGCCTGTACTGGCACCAGAGCAGTAAGTCGCCATTCAAAGGTTGACATCTGTTTATGCAATAAATCTGTTGCTTATGTAAGGATCAGGTGCTATATATAGTCTGTAGATATCCGGCACTCCTTCTATTCCCTTACACATCACTTGACATCGCTATTATCGTTACTATACCATTCGCCGCGTCCCATACATTCAACAAAATACTATGGTCGAGAATTGAGTGATCTTTGATGCCGCCAAGATTAGCCGGATGTAAGCAAGTTTATTGGAAACATCTTTGTGACAGGTGTTGGTGGTGAAGATCATTGCCGGGAGGATTCATTGAGACATCGAATGTGAGAACAAAAGGAACCCTACTACCGGACCGTACCAAAAGTCCTACGGAAGGGTTGATTACGGCAGTCTTAACCAACGAAAATGAACAGACTACTGAATTCGCTAATGGCCACCAAAAGCTCCACCGACAATGTGACTGGGGCTTACCAAAAGGAATCGATTGGCTTGCCAAATATATCAACAGAGGGATATGCCGCATGGGCTACTGAAGTCAATCGAAATTCAACAAGAGTAACACTGAGGAGGTTACTAGATGGTCTTTACATTACATAGCATACAACTCTCCTCTCCAAATGCTGTGCACAGGAACCTTGTAACAGGTTTGGATGAGCCCAAATTTGAATAACGCTTGTCACTGCGGTTTCAGTCACTTCACATAACCATCTCTCGGCTTACATGCAAGACCTGTGTTACGATATGGAAGGGGAGAACCGTGTGCATGGACTAAGGTAAAGGGACTGGAGAGCAGGAGAAAGACTCGAGATATATACAAGGTAGTTGGGTGCCTTATGCCCTACCGGCTGTGTGCCTTGACATCAGCTCAGCTGAAGCTCAGCTCGGTCAGGTCCATTCAACATCCCGTAGTCCCTTAGTCCAAAAATCCTTAGCCCAACAAATCGTAGTCCTAGATTGGGTATACATCCGCCCAACCTGGACGCGCTTTTGGGAAGCATGCCTGTGAACAGTGAACCATTGCGGACCTGGTTCTACTGAAGTTGACGTAGATCCCACCTTCTGTTATGGATGCGGAATTCCACTGAACAAGTTTTGCTGGCCGGAATTATACATGCTTGACAGGGGTAACCTCCGCTCCAGCTCTACAGTTCGCTGGAGTGAGACCTAGGGATTATAGACTCGGCTCGGGACGCCTCAGGGCATACAAATGGTTCACCCGGTCTAAACAGCTATGCCGAGTCCCACAAGGCGCTAGTCTGGACGGATGGTTGGGAAATCTGAATATGCTAAGATTGCCAGGGATATATATAATGAATACCCGAGATATTGTGGCAACTTTCCCAGCCAATTCAGTTCGCATTTAGCTATAGCGGAGAAACGGGGTTACAGGAGGCGTTCAAAAACCGCACACTTCACAAGCTCTCACTCATATTTGCAACTCTTCCAAATCTTGTCTAATTGACTAAGTTTTTTGTAGGCATATAGCGCTTGGTGTTACTATCAGTCTGCTATCTTTGACATTTTTTGCACTGGCTGGTTGTTTAGTAATGTTCAATTTTGAAAATGAAGTGGTATTTCTTAGTGCGAAACCGGATCACGGTAACATGACATTTCAATAGCTACCATGGCAACCGGGATTTTGACGGTGTAAGCAGAGAAGATAAAAGGCATTGAGCACTCAACTCGCTTGTATATATCTCTCCTTTTCTGTGTACCGTAAGTCTACACATGCATACAGTTCTCCTCTCCATATCGCAAACCGAGTGCAGTTTTGAAGTATCACGGGTGGGATCGCAGTTGTGGGATTTTCGAATACCACCGGAGTGGTGCCACAAGGACAACGCTACCACGGAAGAGTTGAGATGATTAGTCGCCGACGGTTTGGGGAGCTGTTTTTGGGCGATTAATCCCATTAATATCGCTACAGTAGAAGTCTTACATCACATTTGGCTACCGTTGCAGGGTACACAAGGCACTAGAATGATAATTTGTGTTGTGTACATGTTTTTGAATGGTATAGCATGGAAGTAGCGAACCACCCACTATACTCACCAGACTTCAAATCGATTGAACCTGCACTGTTAGCGCCTAAAACGCAGTTACTGATCATCTACTAATCTAGTACCTCACATCAGCGATATTCCGGGTGACTAGACGCAGTCAAGACTAAACTTGCAGAGGTATAACCAAAGGTCAGGGAAAAAATCCTTGAGTGTCAGTTTGAGAAGTTTTGGGAATCAATGATGGTTCCTAACCGTCCATCCGGACTACAGTCTTTCGGGGCGCGACTTCGTCGTCCCCGTATGGGGAATCAGTATGGAAGGGCTGGTCCGTCCCGGGCAGAAAACTTCAGCATTAGGGCCTGGTACAGATGACCATAGTGTTGACTACGGTCGGATATAGTATATCCAGCTCGGGAATGAGAGTTCCGGGACATCACATCCCAGAACAAATCTTCAATCGAGATCAATTTGTATCAAATCGGGGGGTTTTGAGCTTCATTAAGTTGAATCCCGATTCTGTGGGGGCCAATTAATGGACAATAGAGCTCACAGTCCTGTAGTGTTGTCGCGTAGTGCCCTGGTCCGTCCAGTCCTAAAATATTGAGCCACGACAACTTTAGTCCGGTCCTTGGACGGACTATGGGGATGCGTCATTGTAGGCAGGATGCAGTTGAGGCGAAAGGGTCTTATACGAAGTATTGGAATGCGCAACGCGGAGGAATTATTTGCGCACTAGAAAGGATATTTATTACTTTGTGGGTTCGGTTAGCTGTGAGAATTTGCGATGGTGGGTGGTACGCGCTTAACCGCAATTAGTTTTAAACTTCCGATTTCCCCATTATATTTTCACAATAATACCCCGCGTATTTTTATATGATTCATCTACGCCTCAAGTAGCTTCTTATAAATCTCACTGAATTCCTTTGCATGATTGTAGTGTGGTGTGATTGTTTTATTTGTTAGGTTAATATGCGTTAGTATTAACGCATATAAAAAGGACATAAACGAATTTGTTCATTTTTCTATGTATACCAACGGATTGTAAAGCCCCTAAACTCCCAGTATATGTAATTACAGCACCCTCGATGGTGTGGTTGTTAGATCACGGTTTTGTTAAGATGCTTCCCGTTGATTGGCGGGGTATTGACTCATCGCGACTTCGCCTCGTTCTGAATTGTCAGTACAGAATTTTTTTTTCCGTTGTGTATGCTTATTGGTCACGAGTGCTGCACTCCTTTGCAAGGGTAAGGTGCAGCCAAGCAAGTGCTGGTCACATGCGAGTGGAGAAACGTAGAGTACACAGGATCATAAAATAGTTCTCAAATCGCATGCATGTAATGCAATGCAGTCACCATCCAAAAACGATGATTGGTTAATATAAAGGTGCATGCCATTTCTCAGCCCTCCGCTTTCATTAGCAATGGTGTTACCAACAAGATTATTAAATACCCGCGCCCTCGTTCGCATACTTTCCAACTTCCTAAACACAACTACGATCTGTCTATGCACTCAAAACCAACCGTTATCGATACTCCACTGTAGATCCCCCGCAACTTTTGTGATTCCCGCCTGCCTCACTAAGACCGAAATCAAAAATGCCCGCGAAGAAGCGATCCAGAAAATATGCACGATACCCGAGTTCGATCGGAAAGCTACATAAGTTAATGTAACTAATACTTATCGTACTGCTAGATTCCAACGAACAATACCGCAACCTCTGTCTCTGCACGTACGTCGGCGTCCAATGTTCCCTACGATGGCCCATCCGTTACGACGCGGTCTACAAATACCCCTCTATATCCGATAGAAACTCGGAAAACGCGCAGTAAACGAAAAGAGCACCCAAGTACCGACACAAACTCACCGAACAGGCCTAGAAAAAGTACGAACACGCCCACCAATACTTCGCCACCTCATCCACGCACTTTTCGAGTCTCTTCAATCCCAACAAATATTGATAAGCCTGGACTTCGACAATACCTCTGTGACCTCGAATACGAAAAGGGAATTCAACCTCAGAACTCAGGAATTCAATTGCAGAACATCTTAGCATTTTCTATAGCACCGTACATCGGCCGATTGGTAGCTACGATAACCTTCCACCAGGAGCCCTTGCTTTTCCTAGAATGTCGTCCTGGTCATCCGTTGGCTCTGCAGCTTCCCCAGGAGCTGGGAGGGGTTAAAATTACTGTTGACTGCGACTTTTATGGAATAACCCCGCTCTATCATCCTACATCGAAGCCCAAATATGAGTGAGCTGCACAACATTCTTACGTTGAGAGAGCCTGACTAATTGCTCCCTGCCATAGTTTGATCGCCGTGTCAGGACTTGCTGCACATGCCTTTGGGTCATGGAAATCACCTCATCAGTCACATGTAATGTGGTTACGAGATTTCCTACCGGTTGATTTCCCTGACATCAGGGTTTTTTCTTGGGGTTACGAGTCCAGTCTTGAGGATCCCACAGCGACCATGACTATTGCAAGCTTTTCAAGGCAGCTCCTGAACGCCGTTCGAACAGCTCGTGAGACAGGCACAGATTATAACGAGACGGTATGAGTCCGTATGACATTCATTTGAATCATAAAATATTTACAGTTATGGTAATGAAGTGAATTTACACAAGATGGGTCAAATGCCCCAAGCTTACTCTCACTTTTTTATCGTGACTACATGACGATCACTTCTGACCATAAATACAGCGAACCAACATTCCAATTATATTTGTGGGACATAGTCTCGGGGGACTAGTCATTAAGCAGGTGCGTAGTGCGTCCTGCCATCTGTCATTGTCGTTGCTGGCTACTAATAACAAACCGAGCTGGCAGGCGGTAGTCGATGCCGCCCAAGGCAGCTATGAACACGATAAGGCAATCTTGGCCTCTTGCATTGGAATTTTCCTCTTCGGCGTCCCTCACCGAGGACTTAACAACGAGAACTTGTTGTCTTTGATGAAAGAAAAGAAATCCGCGCCGTTCGTTGCAAATTTGATGGAAGGCTCGGAACTACTAGAGACACTACACGTTGCATTTTTGCGAAGTTACAAGGCTGGGTTGGAAGAATGTTTCATAGTATCTTTTTACGAGACGAAAGATACAAAAACAGTCACAGTCAGTATTGAGCCTTGAAGATGCAACATGGTCTCATTAACTAACGCACCTGACAGGTAATGCCTGGTGGAGGATGGAAACGAACTGGCAGACCGGTTCGTATGGTATCGAAAGAGTCCGCAATATGGTCCATGCCGAACGAGGAGGTTCATAATCAGGTTTCCATCAGTTCAGACCATTCGCAGCTGGTAAAGTTTACGAGCCGAGATGATCACAACTATGTGGCGGTTCGCTCAAAGATAAAAGAATCGGTTGAGAATCAATCATGTAAGTTCGTAGGATGAATGAAATCGTTGGTGAAACAGATGCTAAGACCCATGCGTTGTAGTCCGGGATTTCGAGCAAATAGTTCGTAACGCCGTAGAGAATGTGCAGCCAGATCAGTTCTTGCGGATACTAGCAGAGCATGATCAAAACAAACACATATCCAAAATACCGCCTATGGACCCTAACGATCCACAAAACTTCTGGATCTCAAGGAACGTTGATTTCACAAACTGGATGCATGCCGATTATTCTCATGCTCTTTGGATATCGGGGCCTACTCGAACAGAAATCCCAAGAATATCATCGTACGTGGTAGATTCAAGAAAAGATCGTGGAACATTACCCCCAGTTCTCTACTTTTTCTGTGCTACAGCCGTAGTTCCAGAGCAACATATCTCGAGTGTTTGTGTCCAAGCACTGCTCAGCCAAATTCTCGTTAGCTTAACACCTGATAACCGGAACCAAGCCATCGCATTGTTCTTAAACACAATTACCAACGCCAAAATTATGATGGAAACGAAGATCGCCACAAAGAAGCAGTTCAAACACAATAAACCCCCGGAAGTAACAGTACGCAAAATGCTATACACCTCGCAAGCAAAGAACCTCTGGAATGCTTTGTTTGCCGTTTTGAATGACCGGTGGCTGGAACTAGTCATCATCATTGATGGGCTAGGCCAGATTCAAGACCAGTCACGTGCCTTTACTCATGCCGTCCATCGTTTTGCTAAGCGATTGCAAGCTCAGGTTAGGCCTTCCAAGTTCAAAATGTTATGGACAAGCGGGACACAAGACGAAGATGCAATTAAGACCTTGCTCGAGGGAGTTCCATGGATCGGATACGACGTGGAAAGAAAAGGTCTGATTCTGTTGTGACATAATGCCGCGATGGCACACTAACAAAATTATTTGTGTAGAGTGTCTCAATATTCTGCGGTTTGATAATACCCGTTATGACATGATCGCTAGTGAGCATAAGGGTTCCTTGGAATGGCTCTGGTCACACGAGCAATACCGCAGATGGTCAAGCTCAGACACCTCGCATCTTCTCTATCTTCAGGGAAAGCCGGGGAGCGGTAAAAGTACTTTGACGAGATATTTCAAGGACCACCTTCTCGAACGTGAAGAAGCTGCAGAACATGCCCTCATTGCCAGTTTTTTTTACAGTTTCAGAGAGGGTGAGAGTCAAACGAGTCACTATAACATGCTCCGCTCAATCCTTTATGATATCTTGAATCAAGATGAGGGCTTCTTCTACCACTTTCAACCGGAGCATCGAAAATATAAACAGGTATCACAGGAGCGAGATCATGTCAACCGCACCAAGTTACATTATGAGTCGTTGCAGAGAATTCTTCAATCAATAGGAAGCCATCGAACGAACAAACGGCTTTATCTTATCATTGATGCTGTTGACGAGTCCTGCGATGACGACCGGCGCAATATCCTCAAATTGTTGTTTGAGATTTGCTCCAGTAGTTGCTGTACTATCAAAGTTTTCATCGCCAGCCGGCCTATCGGAGAACTGGAACATAGGATCAGCACAACTCATGCCTTTATAAGGATGCAAGACGTGAATCGGTCCGACATTCAAAACTACGTGCATTCTTTCCTCGGTCCAGAACTCCACCTTCCCCCAATTATCTGCCACGAGGCCGCTGAATATCTCCTTCTACATGCCGAAGGAGTCTTTCTCTGGGTACGTCTAATTCGAGATGAACTGGTCCGATTCGTCGAGCAGGGCTGGTCAAAAAACGAAATATTTGGCTTCTTACAAGGTCTTCCAACAGAGTTAGAAGAGATATACGGACGGATTTTTAACGAGCTAAAAAGTTATAACCCTAAGATGGCGAGGCGAGTGTTCGAGTTAGTACTATTCGCCCGCCGACCCCTTAGAGTTCTTGAACTCCAGCATGAACTCGGTATCTCGGATATGCATTATAACTCGATCGTTCCTTCTGAAAAGTGCTTCGAAGATAGCCTTATCATGGGAATAGAAAAGAGAATTATTCATTGTGGACGCAACCTGTTGGAATGGAGAGGTCTTGATGGTATTCCGCCCCCCAAGCCGAATATTTTCTCGGCTCACTATCTAATCGCTGTCCAGAGCCAATTGTACAAGTAATGCACCAGACTGTTCGTGAGTTTTTCCTCCGGGTAGACGGACCAGTCGCGATGTCGAACCTCAAAATGAAAGAGCACGATGCCCATGCCAGGATAGCCACCTCTTGCCTTCAGTACCTCATTTTCTGTGCTACGTATAGCGGCTCCCAATTGGCGGAATTGCCTATTGAGTCCTGGACTTCAATGCATTTTCAAGCGTATATTCAATACCTCAGCAAGCGACCGTTGATATGCTATGCGCTCTGTCATCTCCAAGACCATCTGAACCGGTGCCACGGAGCGAAGGGCATTCCTAATCTGGTAGCTGTTTTAGTTCAGACATTGACTCACGGTAATCCGGCATTCTACCTCCTCCAACGCTGGGTTACTTCTCATTTGAAACAAAGTCTTGCTGTCAATGAACCATCTAGCTCCGCGGGGAACTTTAGAAACACAATGCTGTTGTTAGGAGCTGGAATGGGGCATCATCGCGTGGTGGAAGCACTATTAATAGCAGACGAAATTATCAACATCGAGATGAAGGATGACAAAATGCACCGGTCGCCCATGCACTGGGCGGCAGCGAATGGGCATGAGGCTACCGTTCGACTGCTACTCGACCGCAACGCCGATATAAAATCCAGGGATGGTGATAAACATTGGACGCCCCTACACTGGGCAGCTAGGAACGGCCACAATGCCACTGTGCGGCAGCTGCTCGACCGCAATGCCGACATTGAATCCATCGATGGTAATAACCACTGCACGCCACTACATTTAGCAGCTGGGAATGGCCACGATGCTACTGTGCAGCTGCTGCTCGACCGCAAAGCTGATATTGAGTCAAGAGATGGCAATAAGAATTGGACGCCCCTGCACTGGGCAGCTGCGAACGGTCACGATGCCACTGTGCGGCAGCTTCTTGACCGAAGAGCTGTCATAGAGTCTAAGGACATATTCGACAAGACGGCTCTGGCCCACGCTGCCGAGAATGGCCACGTGACTACGGTAGGGCTGTTACTCGATTGTGGCGCCGATATCGAAGCCAGGAGCTCTTACCAATGCACGCCTCTGCACAGCGCAGCCACTGCCGAGCACGAGGCTACGGTACGGCTGCTGTTGGATCGCGGCGCAGATATCGAGGCCAGGGACTACGGTGACAGGCGGGCGCTGCACTATGCTGCGTCGGGCGGGCTTGAGGCCACGGTGCGGCTACTACTTGATCGTGGAGCAGACATCAAGGCAGAAGGCTGGGGGGGTTGGACGGCGCTGCGCTGCGCAGCCGAGTCCGGATGCGAGACCATCGTGCTGCTGCTCCTCGATCATGGTTCCAACGTCAACGAACCCAGGATCGACAATCACTGGACTGTGTTGCACACCGCAATCTTGAACCAACATGAGGCTGTGGCGCAGTTATTGCTAGATCGTGGTGCCGACAGAGTCGATGCACTAGAGGAGCAGGCAACCATTAGTTGATGGTCACCGGGACCCGACTACCTCTCTTCGCTCTGCTTAGCCTATATATATCTCTAATGTTACTTCTCAATCTGATCCTTCAAGTCAATATTTAGACTATTTCGAGTTCTTTCCCTAGCCCTCAAAGTCCTCTGTAAGGCTGCTATCAGACATCTAGTAGTAGGCAATTGTAGCTGAGGGTAATTTTTCCGTAGATATATCAGATATCATCTGTTTTATTTCTGCCGTTGTGTTGGGATAGCATCTACATGTTGCGGGGTTCACGGATGTCAAGTCTTACGGTATTCGTCCGTATGAGCAAGTAATATCTCAGGGTATCGCGATAGGGTGTTAGCTCAGCATATTGAATTGTATCTATGAAGTAATGGTTCTAGTCTCTACTTCAGCGGGGGTCCTCCGTTTCAGGTGAGGCTCATGTGAGGCCGGTAGACATCTATTAGCCTCACATGAGGGTGACTGAAATATCATGTTGATGTGAGGATATTTGTTGACTCATGGTAACCTCTCAAACTTATGACTATCCTGCCACAGTCACTCACACAAATCATTCAGGTAGATTTGACACCATTGCAGTGGACTGCAATGGTGACAGTTGAGACACAGTATCCTCAGTTGAAATTCTCATGCCACAGTAACTAGTCAGGTAGGAGATTTTAAGTATTCTCACAATCTGCATTTTGGAGATTCTTGTGCAATGCTGCAAAAACTAAAACTCAATGTTTACAACCAAATAAAACATTACATAGCAGGTATTCTGTGATGGGGTTGTCACTTCTGGGAGTTACTTTTAGCTCTAAAATTATTTCCTGCTGCACCTGCGATTTTGGACCTGCAGATGTGTGTGAGGTGGTGGTAGTAGCAGTAGAATACTAGTGATGATGGTAGTGATAGCGCACATGGTGATGGTGATGGTGATGATGGTTGTCATGGACCTAGAGGCTACAGTGAAGGTGTATGCCCCGTGACACCCCACCCGGCGCTTGAAGCGCGGCTCTGAGGGTGACAACTAAAATCCTGTCAGGATTCTGATGTAAGCCTGGCAGGCATGACAGACCTCCAGGAGTGCCATGGTTGCAGCTGGCTGCCACCGCTGCATATCTATCTGGTATCAACTGCGCCAGTACTGTCATGAGTATGCAAAATCTAGTCAAGGTGATTGCAAAATCAACCACATATGCGTCTCATATGAGCCTCACCTGAAACGGAGGACCCCCGCTAAAGAAAGTGGAATTAGTTCGTGTTGCCACAACAATTAGCGTTTCTGTGTATTGAGCAGGTTTCTCATATATGATATCAACCCTGGCCTTAAGTTACCACAACAAGATAGAGTGGCACAGCTCGTGTAAAAACTGTTGCTAGAGAGGTATGATACCCTGTGTCACCGAGTAGACTCATAAACGTAGACTCATACCGATTGCTCACTCGCTGTTGCATATATGGTCCGCCTCCCTGGCGTACGGCTTATGGGCTTCAGCTAGGCTGATGCATAATCTCCCTAAGATGATGGTCTTTCCAGACTCAGCTAGAGATGCCAGCTAAGTGCGCATGCATGCGTACAAGGCATACTCTAAATGCTGTATTTAAGATCACGAATGTACCTGTACTTTAGAATACATGCTTCTAGCAATCAGTACATTTCAACACTCGCCACGCACCACTCCTCGCTGTTGAAAGCAAAAGAGAAAGAACGAAGAAGCTCAATTGTCTATCGATCCAAAGAGAAGGAAAACTATAAACTTATATATGAAAGAGAGAGAAGGAAAACTCCACGCCGACTGCCAAAGCCGGAGCCCAAAGCCGAGTACCAGTACCGAGCCCTCCTCCTCGCCATGGGGGCAGGCGAGGCAGGTGGGGGCAGGCGAGGCCGATGGGGGCGGCCAGTCACCGGCCTCATGCCCGAGTCTACCAGCATCGAAGACTAAGGAAGCCACCGGGCCAAATCCCTGGTCAACACTCGCTGTTGAATGTAGAGTGATAGAGAAGCGCGATTGGGTCATACAAAGAGGCTACAACGGCCTTCTATATATTCGGTAGTCTAGGTACAAATGCGTACGTACTCATCTGTGTATAGATTCAGCTGAATACTATCAGCCCGTATCAGTACTAGCCTAGTAAGCCGCCTTACGAAGGCTAAGATCTATATATGCAACACCTGATTCTTGAATCAAAAACTGAGGTGAAAGCAGTGTTCCTAAGCGGCCCGGCCCGGCCTTTATTCTGAAAGCCTGCGCTAAGGGCGGCCCGGCCCGGCCTGGGTCAGAAGCCGCCCGGCCGCCAAGAAAAAGCCTGCAGATCGGCCGCCCGGCCGCCAAGAAACAGCCTGCAGGCCAGCCGCCCGGCTTGGGCCTGCAGATCGGCCGCCCGGCCGCCAAGAGAAAGCCTGCAGATCGGCCGCCCGGCCGCCAAGAAAAAGCCTGCAGGCCCGGCCCTCATTTAAAAGCCGCCGCTAAGGGCGGCCTGGCCGCTTAGGA
>Ga0307515_10001365_pt1 | contig 55209 bp, 53 predicted proteins | sample 17_EM_MG_FD_194513 | JGI IMG/M metagenome (GOLD analysis project Ga0307515, IMG submission 194513) | Populus trichocarpa ectomycorrhiza microbial communities from riparian zone in the Pacific Northwest, United States - 17_EM | ecosystem: Host-associated > Plants > Roots > Unclassified | place...
CCACCATCTCACCGCTTCCTCCGCGTCTTCCAACGTCTCCGCCTTTCTGTAACACAATTCCTTCCACACCTTCCATATCTTTCTACTATTATTCCCAAGTATCTCCGTACCTTCTTGCGCCGTGACAATATCGACAGACGTCCTTTTACCACTCAGCATCGACACCGATCGGTAGTCCCCCTTCTGGGGCAACTCGCCTTCTTTCGACTGTTTTACACCAGTTATGAGGAATTTTCTTTCGACAATCAACGACATACCGGCATACCTTGCGTCGCATAGTTCAGTGAAGACTTTTCTGAGGGGTGTGTAATCAACGCGAGATTGCCAACGAGCGAAAATACAAACCACCCGCCAGGCCCAGCATGTCACAGCCCTATGATGGATAGCGCGCCATGTATATCCTAGGGAGTTTTTCAGTCCCGGACCTACGATTTCCTGTGTCGCCCTTGTCGGCACGGTTGGGGTATTCCACTGCGATAACATCAATGAGACCCTGGAAAAGGCCATAGCGAGGGATTTTAATTGGGCGGTCGTCTAACTGGGGCACCAAGGTTATAATTTAGGAGTGGAGCTCGGAATAAAAGCCATAGAGGGCATCACGGAGGAAGAGGCTATCAACAATTACCTGGTGATACCTCCGTTACCGGCTGGACGGTCGATACCTGTTGGAGACTGGGCCGAGCAAAAAAGATTGGGGCGAGGGGGAGAGTGCAGTTTTTTCGGGGGGCGTGGCAATGCAACTTTGCCGTGTGGGTGTTAATTTCGGGGCTTCGGGTTTTGTCAGATTCTTGGGGTCTTTAGAGTTTTCATTTGTGCGGAAGCGGAGCGGAGGGGAAAACTGTAGCATTATGCCATGGCCGCTTAGCGGCCGAATGCAATATGATTAAAACAAACAAACAAACAGTACAGACTGGGGTTACTCAGCCCTGTCAGTTGAGCCGATATGATTGTCCCTTTCCTGTCTGGTACTGCCCGATACGTACCGCACTTCCATACGATTGGTTCTGTGTTTCGGTGTGCGGTTGTAGAATTTGTGAAATATGTAGCCGCAATCCGAAATAAACCGCCACCTTGAGAACCATACATATCACCAGAAGCTCCCCATCTTCCTATTTTTACCCATCTTACGTGTTTTCAATGAAAAGTATGTACCACATACTAGCATAGTAATTAAAAAGATGGAGTTAAGTCTGCAATAGGCAAGCTCAGCTCAGGAACGAGCATTCTTCGCGGCCGGTGAATCTTTTTCAATAGCTATAAATGATAAAAGAATTGTCATGAAACTCGAATTCCGACTCGTCAGTATGATAGCGAGCTCGCGAGCTTCGAGTTGAACCGAATGCTCCCATACACCTAATGGATCCAATTCGCCATAGCGCCATCAGATAAACAAGAACCTCCTAGCTCAATAAGCAGATCATGGTGTTACAAACACCAGGTGCTGTAAACACTATGATTGAAGGCTCGAAACCTTCGGCGATCACTCTTTTGCCTTTATCCTGTAGTGCAGCCAGCTGCTTTGACATGGCACCCTCAACGTAGCCGCAGGTCTAAGCCATCCATGCGGAACAGACGCCTAAATGTCAGCCAATGCAACACGGACTGGGAGTTATGTCTAATAAATAAGAACTTCCTAGCTTAACTGGAAAAGGTGCTGCAAACACCAAGGTCGTGGGCTCGAAACCTACGATGATCATTCTCATGCGCACTAAAAACGCTAGGTGCTGTAAACACCAAAGTAGCGGGTTCGAAACCTGACGCTATAAACACCCAATGCTATTATCATAAATACCTATAGGCTTGAAACCTGCGACGCTTATACTTTTATTTATTTTCTCCCACAGCTTCTCTGACATTGATATTTCCCACAGAGCTGTATATTCAAAGTCGGCCTAGATTCCCAACTAATGCAACTTTACAGACTGGGACTTCAGTGATCTAGGATATCAAATAAACAAGAACTTACTAGCTCAACTGGAAGACCGTGGTGCTACAAACACCCAGTGTGGTCGCAGGCTCGAAACCTGCGATGGTCACTCTCATAGTACTACAAACGCTAAGTGCAGTAAACACCAAAATCAAGGGGAAGAGGGTAGTGGTGGGGGTTCGCAACTTTATTTTGTTTTCACTTTGTGTGTTTTCATTGGAGCGAAAAGGAAGATGTATATCATAGCCGCAAGCGGCTGAATACAATATGATTACAAACAAACAAACAAACAAACAAACACCAAAATCGCATGCTCAAAACACGCAATAGTCACTCTTAATACTAGATGTTGTAAACATTGGGTGTTATAAACACTAACGCCACAGGCCCGAAACTTATGAAAGACACAACAATCACTAGGTGCTGTAAACACCAAGGTCTCAGGCTGGAAACCTGTGGAAGATACACGATTACTCTCATGATGCTTGAAATACCATGGCCACATGCTCGAAACTTTGCCTATATTTACAATAATAGATTCTCTTTAAGCTTTTGATTTCTAGTTCTGTCCATCCAGTCGCACCGCTGTATCTGCAACTCCTTACCCCCACCCCCCAGGGGATTTGGTGCTTAGGGAGAAAAGCGCAATAGGGAATGAGTAACTGTCCCTAGCACGGCAACCAAAACTGAACAAAAGAAAGAGCACCACATGTTTCGAACCGTAGTGTTTACAACAACTGTTGTTTGTAGCACCATGAACTGCCAGTTAGGCAAGCTTGACATCAATTCTTGTTCGTACACTCCAATTGTATAAAACCAAGCTTCCGTAACCCGCCTGTAGCAAGTACGCGGACGAGTAGGACGAGTAGACCTCCTGGAAAGAGAGATAGAGTGCAGCAATGAGAGCGACCCTGCAATTACACGAGAAACTCTACTCACAATGCTATCGTCACTCGCTGGCAGTCTTACTTTTACCCCTATGACGCGTGTGCGTGTATATCGGAACTCCACCCCATTGCACGAATCCTGCCGGATCCGGAAGCATCTTAGCTTCTGATCGTGATGTGTTCGCCTTCGTGTTGAGTGAACTTCCTCAATAGTTAAGCGGCGTACTTTAGGAAATCTTTTACGAAACTCAATCGGACTCAATTCAGTTTCGCAAAGTTCGGCATCTCCAGAATTCCAATACATATATCAACAAACTTGGACCCTCGATAGTTGGCACATATCGATCTTGAACGGCACATTCCCATTCGTCCAATTCCACCCACGTACGCGATGACGACGCGCACCCCCGCGTCCATGAACTGGTGGGGTCGTCGCGCCCGTTTAATAGATGATATCTCATGACTACTGCCAACAAACCAAGAGATGTTCCGAGTATTTAATTCGCATTTGGTCTCTCACACCATTATGTATCCTTCCTCTCCCCGTCTCCCCATCTTCTCCCGCCATGCCGGCTCTCTATCTCCCACCCAGCAAAAAAACATAATACCTACCCAATACCAATCCAACCGACCAATACATTCCATCTAGAAGTAAAAAAAAGAAAAAAAAACGCATAGTGGTATAATGCAGCAGACACAATAGCTATAAAAAGCAATCAATCCTTATATAAAAATTCCAGCCCTTAAATGCCCACCGTTCCATTGTTCGAAAGAATAGAATCAGAACCGACAAAGGGAATCGCTCTCAAATAAAAAACATTTACCATAAACCTTGGCAGCAGTAACCCTCCCCCCCCCCTCCACAGAAGAGAAAAGAAAAAAAGCTACAAGAATTTGGATACAAAAACGATGTCATTCACCACCCAACCAGCATCACTACAACAATAAACCCACACCATAGTGGACCAACATGAAAAAAAAGAAAGCCAGCTAAACTCCGTTGTCGAAACTATGAACAAGAGAAAAACGACAAAAAACACCGTCATTAAATTCCGAAGCAAAATCGTTACAAGAGCCGTCAGGGAGATACCGAGCGGGGTGGCGAGCTTGGTGGCGATCGGGAACATTAAGGTCGTCCTTAAACCGACTTGAGCTCTTTTTATCGATTTTTTGGCCTGGAGTCTTCAGTATGCAGCCTTGCATAGTCGCTGCCATCACTCTGGGAGTCATACTCTGGGATCTGTTGGCCCTCATTTTCTATGGTCTTTTGCCAGTGCTCCGGTAGACACACACAGACAAGTGGGAAAGCTTTGACTTCTCCATCTGCCGAAGGGGAAGATGGTGCACGGCGGTGGGACGACTGAGAAGCCGATACTCCACTATCGCGCATTTCTCGTCGACGAGTAGCAACATCTTCGGCACGTTCGCGCAGAAAAATTCCGGTTGCCCAGCCTGTATGCGCATGTTAGCAAACAACCAAATAGACCAATGGAACTGCTTACCATCATCCCATATACCCACCACCTTTAGCATATCTCCACGTTCTAGCTCAAATTCGTCTGGAGCACGCGGAGAGTAGGCCCAGAGTGTGGAGACCTTATCTCCTGGATGAATATCGTCTGAAGAGTAATAATCCTTGAAATATGGGAGCTGTTCTGATTGAGGACTTGAAACTTCTCGGGCCGAACCGTCCTTTTCGCTTGATGTGACGGGCGATATAGGATCCGAGGCAGACCCCAACGCTGATGAACTCGACAAAGATGCATTCCGTCCTCGTGGCGGGGGATGCAATGGTCTATGATGCGGTGAATGCTTCCTTTGTGAATTGGGGCTATCTTCGGGTCCATAATCTGAGGATGACGAATTGCCAGTAACTGCCCGAGAAATATGTGGAGCAGGAGAGGATGCTGAAAGCTCCGGGGTCGATTCTTCAAGTGCAGACATGCGAGCCACCCTTCCACCTGCCAAAGCTTCGTAACCGCGCCCGGTTTGTACTGGTCCGACGGTAGTGAAGGTCATTGATGGTGGACTCCTGGTAGGGTGATTGAAAATACTGGCTTGGGTTCCATATCTCTTTCGTCTCCAGCAGAAAAGCAGCGCAATAACAACTAACGCAACTACAGCCAATGATCCGATAGTAATACCAGCAATTGCACCTCCACTAAGTCCTGAACTATCATCTTCGGCTTCGGGAGGAGTTGTGGAACTAGCCGTGGGTGATGCAGTAACCGTGGTGATTGGTGGCAGGTTCGTAAAGGTCGGCAACACCAGCCCTACACATCTTTGTTGCGCGTTTGCATTATAACAACAAGTATCTGTAGAGTTGGGAGAGTTGTCTGCACAATACAAGCATAGTCCCAGAAGATTTTTACTATTACCTGAATTAGATAGATAGGTTTAGAATGGTAGTTTATCACACATACCTGAAACCACAATTGTCGATTTCGTTGTCACTTCCTCGAATGCATGATTCGTCCAAGGAGTTAGACGGATTGGAACAGATGGTAAAATCGGAGCGAATGATTCCAATGGCATCATCTCTAGGGTTGAGACATGTGCCCTTGTTCGATACAATCATTTGCTCACTCCTTGCGAATTGAGCCTGCAACAAGTTAGCTGCAGTACGAAGACTATTATACCTCTGGCACAACATACACAAGTATCGGCGCAGACGGGTGTTGCAGTCACATCAGTCAACCCGCAATCTGATCTTGAGTCTTGTATCATTCGTGAACACAGAACAGTCTTTGTGAATCGAGCATAGAATTCTGATGTGTCTGGCAATGAGACGTTACCACATCCAAACAAACTCCGATACCTGGTGATATTTCCGTCAGCATTCAACCCTCTCATCTTTGCCGACAAATTCTTACTTGAATGTAACATATTCCTCCGTTATATATTCAGCAAACTTTGTGTCAAAATCGGTAGAATTAGACACGAACTCAAGAAAAGGGCTATAGCCACAATAATCAGAACGCTGCTCAATTGGATATATGGGACATGACAGCAGCTCACTATTGGCTCGAAAGAGAACTCGAAGTCGAGATCTTTGATTCCTTGAATGCGGAACACGTCGAAGAACTATTGAGCGGAATACAATCTGCTGAAGCAGCGTACGGGAAAAAAATCGACGAGATCAGCAATCCGGTACCCATCAACGTGTTCGTATTCCTTCGACGTTTCCGACACCCCCTAGTTGACGAGGAAGACATCGTGGTGAGAGACTGTTGCTTTTGGGGGATGACATTGTCAGGTCGAGCACTCGAAGATCCAATCAAAACGGCATGGTGATCCTCGTCCTTGGGGTTGTACTCTTGATTCCTGCAGTCAACAATGATGATGGCCGTCATAGACTCCCCACGTTGCCAGCTCGCGATGGCGGGCTGCTGCTTCCAACGTTATCCAATTCAATGCTGGGGGGTGGGTGTGGGTTGGGTGTGGTGGGTGCAATTAGCCGGATAGAGTTCTATGGGTGTAATAAAAGAGTGACAGTAGGAGATGAATGATGTGTATAGTATTACTGACTGAAGGAGTGTCGAAAACACAAACGAGAGACCGACCAAACCCACGACCACAGACAGACGACGGAACTCCAGCGCGTTCAAGCGAGCGAGCGAGCCGTCAGAAACGGATGCAGAATTCACAATGGGGGGTGTGGGAGAGGTGCAGGCCAGAAGTCGAGAAAAGGAAGGGGGATGGGCTCATCGGTGTAACGGAGGAAGGCGAGAAGGCGAGAAGGCACACGGACAGGGATCAACAGACGCTACACTCCCCGAAATTACACTGCACGCTGCAGGTACCGTCTAACACTAAACGAGTCTACAATCAGCCAATCAGCCGTTTCAGCCTGGACGAGCGCCAAATACCGAATTATACGATAGCCCATCATCCAGACGCCATGAGGAATGCATTCTTTACAACCACAATTTGGCTTTGAAACGTTCAACCGCCGGCATATCCAGTCTTTAAGACATCTATGTACCGAGTACCTACTTGTTAAGAGACGAATTGAGGCCGGTTTTCCCAAGCAATTTGGGCTCTTACTCCCAGCCAAGTGCCTTGGTACTCCACACCGCCTATCCCTCCCGTCACAGGGCCCAGGGGGGAGCGTATCCGGGCAGATAAGTCTAGCAGGTACTTCGAGTGAGCCAAAGTGATTGATTCCATTGCGCTGCCGCGGGTGCGATGGGAAGTGCAGAGAGGTATCTCCTGACATGGTACTTTAATCTTTTGTTTTCTCTATTTTCGTCAGCGTTCCGCTTTCCAAGGTTCTATTTACGCGTCCCCAGTCGATGTGCTCTCTCGTTAGTACATGCAGCACAGAATAACAGCAGAATAACAAATACTTCAGGGGGATGAAGGGACGTGAAGGTTGGATCATTGCTTCCCACTTTGGTGAATATCCAACCCTAACCGCGGCCCGTATACATAACAGCACTCATTCACAGAGCATCTGTTGACTATCCTTCTTTCTCCTGAGTATCTTGAATTATGACACTATATCACGTTATCTGCTCTCGTTGATCCGGAGAAGTGCACCGCACTCGGAGAAGCACACCGCGGTCAAACACATCAAAGTCAACAACGTACTCGCTTCTGGGATTTAGAGTAGAAACACCGAGTCGCATGACACTAAAGATACTTCATCGTCTGCACTGGTACTCCAAACCACACATGTAAGTAAGTATTCCCAGCAGTAGTGGTACTGGCGAGTGGTACGCACTAATAACAGACAGTCGCCATGAGATGAGCTCGGAACTGGCCGATTGGGTCCCCGCAGGCGTACTTGAAGTACCAGTATCACCGCCGCGGGGGTACATTAGGGATGAAACGGCAAGGCTTCAGTACCACCGCGAATGCATCTGCATAATCTACGAAAGCTTTGGTGAGTAAAAAAAACCTTCTACCAGGCTTCTACCCCCTCAGGCGTTACAGCGGCTTTGAACGTTTCGAACCGGGATCATTTCCATCCGTACCTGCTTCACAACGCTTGTCGATCTTGAATTTTACATTCTTCCCGGGCCTTCGGGACCCAAGATACAAATAGGAAGGAAGAGCGCCCACGCCGACCCCATCCGCGGCCACGGAAAATAATTTTGCACGTAAACGGCCCGTGGTGTCAATACTTCCCGAAAAACACGTTATAGATCTCGCCATCTGACACGACGTCACCGGATCCACCGGATAGCAATACCGCGATTGCGACGGTTGTTTACAGAACTTTGTTAGCGGGAACGGAGTCCGTTCATAACACCAAACTTGCGCAGGAAAAGAAGGTGATTTGCTCCGTTCATGAGTCATGACTTCAAATTCCGCTTGTTAGCTCTTCGCGCCGAGAAACAAGCCGAACCGAATAAACCCAAATGGGACGTCCATTCGCCCCTTAGAACTATCGCGGAGGATACGTCAGCAGTCAGCACGGGGAATATTCGGCATCCGGAAAAAAAAAACGCATCAGATTGGTACGGGAAAAGTATCCGGACTCGGCCACGGACTTTGAAGAATCTCCTCATCCACCATCACCACGCATTTATACGTTCGGCCCTCATACTAGGTGTCAATTGATAGGAATATTGTGTGGCCTTTGGTGTTGCATATATATAGACCTGACACGAGCTAACTGTAAGCGGGGCTGATAGTAAACACAAGGCATCCAACTCTCTTGTATATATATCTCGAGTCTTTCTCCTCTCTTCTCTGTACCTTAAGTCTATACATGCACACGGTTCTCCCCTCCATATCGCAACATCTGGCTCCTTAGGCTCCGAGGGTGAGAACGTGTGACGTAGACCGGTTATTGTGAGGCAGTAAGAGTACTGACAGCTTCGAAGAGGATGTATTGCGAATGCCCATTGTGATGCCTACGATATCTGACGGACGGCTAAAAGGGAGGTTCTATTGCTGGAAGGTTAAAAAAGCAATTGCATCATGAATTCGCACTCACCACAAAACGTAGCTTTTTGTTACTTTGGATGCTAGAATGACTTGATAATTGACTGATCTCTCGAAGCCAGGAGGCCCGTATATAACAGACTTGACTCCTGTGTCCGTATCCATATCCGTATCCATATCTATATCCGTTTGCATATCCATTTGCACTGATATGAGCCGCTCTCCTGATACAGACGAAACACCAACTGCTTAAGAGCCAGCAAACGGAGCTGAGGCTCACGATCCAAACAAACGGACCTGAGACTCACGATGCAGGTACACATGCAACACTTTCAGTCTTTGTATCTAGATAGAGAGACCTTCTTGAAGAGGAGAGCTCCAAGCAGCCACAGCTATACAGTTCCATCTAACATCTAGGTTCCTAATGTGCGAGTCTCTTAGAAAACGCGCATTGGAGTTTCTCCCTATCCGTACTCGATAGTAATGGGGGTATTTTTTTCCCCAGGGGAGGACAGCCGCCCTGATAATCAGTATACTTCGTTACTAATCTTCTCTCTAGCGTGAAGAAGAGCTGTTAATATACCTTCGCCTGTATTATCTATTTACCAAATAGATTCTGGACTTGTATGTTAGTGATATCGCGGTGGGGAAAGTACGGAGGAGGTGGTGGGGACCTCCTAATGGCAGGGAAAGGATTTCCCGGCGGCATCACAGGCAAAAAGTAAGAGATACCTTAAATGTCGCCGAGGAGAAAGGTCCGGGAGCCTCAATTCCACTGTCCGTAAATCAATTTCCTTGAATGCTGCAGTTCTGTGGAGCTCAATGTGTCTAGATTCAATATCCAACGACAATTACTTATCCCGACGAAGCTCGTAGCTGTTGCTATTGCTGTTTTACCGATCTGTTCAGTGCCAACTGGGTCCCAAAATCGCGTCATATGAGTCTTGCTTTTCACACCCCACTCTCCGAACTTTTTTGCTTATCAAAAGCCACCACCACTTCAGCCCCGCCACCATCAACCCCTCCATCATCTCCACCTTCTCCACCACTACTACTACCGCCGCCACTATCACCACTACTACCACCATAACGATGGCAGAAGTCAAGAAAATCACCTCAGTCGATCAATTCAATCAACTCCTCGTGGATGCTAGCGACGCCACTCTTGTCGCGCTCAATTTCCACGCACCATGGGCAGCACCATGTGCACAGATGAACCAGTTCCGCGCGCCCTCCCCGTGCTCCTTCCCCTCACCGCTGATGACAACAGAGTATTTGAATCCCTGGCCAAGCAATCAAGTCCGCAATCCGCCGTGTTCATCACAATCGACGCCGAGGAATTCCCCGACATCTCCGAATCCTACGAGGTCTCGGCAGTTCCCTTCTTCGTGCTCCTAAAGAATAAAGCGACCGTCGAGAAGATCTCTGGTGCCGACCCAGCAAAGCTCTCAACCGCAATCACGAAGTACAGCGGGGCAACCACCACTTTTACACTACCGCTCGCACAGACCGCCACCTCCGCGTCACTACTGGCAGAAACGAATGGTGACACCGCGGAGGAACCGGAAGAGGATATCAACACCCGGCTTGCGAAACTGGTTAAGGCTGCGCCGGTGATGCTGTTTATGAAGGGGACTCCTGCGGCGCCACAGTGCGGGTTTTCGCGACAGCTGGTGGCGACGCTGAGAGAGAAGGGTGTGAGGTACGGGTTCTTTAATATTCTCGCCGACGATGAGGTCAGGCAGGGATTAAAGACGTTTTCGGACTGGCCGACATATCCGCAGCTGTATGTGCAGGGAGAGCTTATCGGGGGATTGGATATCGTTAAGGAAGAGTTTGAGCATGACCCGGACTTTTTGAGTAATCTCTCGAGTCCTGCATAGGTGTGGGATTGGAGGAGATAGGAGGAAAAAAGGAAGGGATGTTATGTTCGTTACGATCACGATAGAGGCGTAATTATTTGCTGCTACTACTACTCGCATTGCCTTGTTGTATGTTCTGATATCAAGACTCTGGCACACACTCTTGTTTTGTTTTTAGAAAAGCATATGTAGCCATCCACAATCCAAATAACCCATAAACGCCGTAACTCCCCCTCCCACGTCTTATCCACGATACCTGTCTTCCTCCTCTAGCTCCGTATTCATCTGGTGCTGTAATACCATCGAGTACACACTCGCCTTTAGCAGCGTAAATACCAGCCCCGTTTTCCGCTCCAGCATCCGTAGCGAATCCATCATCTCTGCTGCGGGCGCGTTTCCGAGTTTTGCTGACGCTGCTGAGAGCTGGGTGGTATTAGCGGGAGTGTGTGTATTGGGAGGAGGGAGTACCCGGTGCAGGTTATCGAGGAGCTTGGTGTACTCGTTTAACAGCTGCTGTTCTAGCGGTGAGAGCGCAGCGGAGGCGGAGGCGGTCGGTGGGGGCGGGGTGGATGACATTGAGGTGAGTGGTGGGGGCGAGGACAAGGAGGAAGGGGAGACGCGAGGAAGGGCGATGGCAGGGTAACCGTAGAAGTGGTGGTGTTTGTTGCCGCGATTTGGCTTTTGGGTGAGGGAGCTGGGTGATTTGAGGAGGTGGTGGTGGTGATGGCGGCGGTAGTGATGCTGAGGTAAAGAGGGAAAATGAGGATGGGTTGTTATGCGGTCATGTGTGATCACTCGAGTTTTTGTTGCTTCGTCACGGCATTCTTGGGCTCAATTGAGGCCTCATTCACCGGATAGCGATCCTTTAGGGGAAGGTCCACATGGGGATTTGGTGTCTGATGGGTGGTATGGTGGTTGTTGCTGAATTGGTGGAGCTGAGAACTATGCGAGCAGCTCCGACAACGGTTCCCTCTCTTTCGGCTCGGCTTGGCATGGAGACGGAGGAAAAGGGTTCATTGGGACCGACACGTCTTCCCGTTCACAACTACGCGATTGTCGCTCATCCACAACACTTCCTTCCTCGCGCAAAGCTGCATCTCTGCAAACCTTGAGAGCAATGGTGCGCTTCATCAAACCCAGGTGGCTCACTCACTCCAGTATGTAGACCGCTGCTCTTTCGTGTTGTTTTGGGGATGTGTAGAAGCTATCTGTGTGTACTAACAGCCTCGTACGCATAGCCGACAAGAAAGCTTGCGAAGTTTACTCTCTCCACGTTTCGCCCGACAGCTTGCGACTAGCTACCGGTGGCCTGGGTACGTGTGCATTGCAGTTCGCGCATACATAATAACAAACCGTTTTGGCTGACTGCATGCATGTTATAGACGGAAACGTTCGCATCTGGTCTACCGATGCTATCTTTAAGTCCTTTGACCAGACTGACGTCAATGTTCCAAAACAACTGTGCTCCCTCTCGCATCACTCGGGCGCTGTACTTACTGTTCGCTTTTCTGGCAACAATCGTTATCTAGCTTCTGGCTCGGACGACAAGATCGTACTCGTATACGAACGCGATCAAACCGCCGGTGCCCGTCCTGTCTTTGGGTCGGGAGAGTCTCAGACCGAGGTTTGGAGGACGCATCGACGACTTGCGGGTCATGACAATGATGTGCAGGATTGTGGGTGGTCGGCAGATTCATCTATTTTAGTATCGGTGGGGTTGGACTCCAAGGTAATCGTTTGGTCGGGCAGCACGTTTGAACGGTTGAAGAGGATCGATGTGCATCAGTCGCATGTGAAGGGCCTTACCTTCGACCCGGCAAATAAATACTTTGCGACGTCGAGCGACGACAGAACGGTCAAGATTCATCGGTTTACATCTCCGTCAAGCAATGCGACAGCCCATGATCAAGCGGGCAATTTTGTTGTCGAGACTAGCATTGACGGGCCATTTGCGGACTCGCCTTTGACTACATACTTCCGGAGATGTTCGTGGTCGCCCGACGGTTCTCATATTGCGGCGCCAAATGCTGTCAATGGTCCTGTGAGTTCTGTCGCTATCATCAACCGCGGAAACTGGGACAGTGAGATCAACCTTATCGGACACGAAGGCCCTGTCGAGGTATGCGCATTTGCGCCCAGGATGTTTTCGCAAGAAACCGCCGCCGGAGCTCAGGTCAATCCTGTCACTGTCATTGCGTGTGCTGGTCAGGATAAGGCATTATCGGTCTGGAACACATCAAACCCGCGACCACTCGTGATTATCCAAGATATCGCGACGAAGGCAATTTCAGATCTTGCTTGGAGCCCCGATGGAAAGAACCTTTTCATCTCATCATTGGATGGACGAATAATATGCATGTCATTCGAAGATGGTGATTTGGGTTATGTTTTGGCTGTCGAGGAAAATGAACGTATATTGCAAAAGTTTGGAGCAGGCAGGAAAGGTGCGACTTTACCGGAAGGTCCGGATAGCATGAAGTTGGAGGAGATGTCTAAAGCGGGTGAACGGAGGGAGGTGGAAGGCAGGATGGGAGCATTGATGATGGATGGACAAAACAGAGCGAATGGAGACACACCAATGGCCAACACTGGTACGGCTGTAGGACCGCAATGGCAACTACAACAGGCACCACCGGAGGCAAGTGTTCCCGCGGAGCCAGTTGAGAAAGAGAAAGAGAAACCCTACAAGCAGAAAATCACAATCACTAAAGATGGAAAGAAGCGCGTTGCGCCTTTACTAGTGTCAACAGGTGGCGGGCACCGTTCGAACCTTCCAAATGCGCAACTACTTCACGCCGCGGCAAACTCAGGCTCTACTGCCAATCTCGACCCTAAGACAACCTTAGATCTATCACGCCCATACGACGGTCTTCCAAAAGGTGGTATGGCAGCTTTAATCATCGGTAACAAACGCAAAGCCGTAGAAGAACCCACAGATGAAGACCACCCTCCGGCGGCAGTCACCAACGGGAAGCGCGTCCAAGTACTCCAAGCGTCAGACGCTAAGGGAGCTCAAGAAACCCCCGAGTTCATCCGACCAGCCGTTATCTCCCCCGCGACATCTATGTCTCAAGTCCGGCTAGCTGTGCCTAAAGTAAGGACATTCATCAGTCGCGTTATCGACGCAACTGGCTATCCCTCCGCCAGCATCCCTCCTGTTACAGGCTCGGCTTCTAATGCAGGATCGGGTCCGGCTTGCACCGACACAGTTTTCGAAGCTAAGAACTCTCGAGAACCCACCCGGTTAACGATATCAAAAAGCGGACAAGTTCTATGGGTCGACTTCCTCCCCAAGCCGGTCCTTCTGGTCACCGGTAACTCCAACTTCTGGTGTGCAGCCTGCGAAGACGGCGGAATCCATATCTTCACCCCCGTAGGCCGACGAATGCTCAACTCGCTCGTTATCGAATCGCAGCCCTGCTTCCTGGACTGTCGTGGGTGGTGGCTAATGTGTATCTCCTCCGTCGGCGTAGCTCACGTCTGGAACCTGAAAACAGTCAAAGCCGCACACCCCCCCGTCTCTCTCGCCCCCATTCTCGACGTCGCAAATACATACGCCAAATTTGACGCATTGTCAAAATCCGAAGCAATCATGGACGCCGGTATCAACTCGTCGGGTACCCTTGTCGTGTCCCTTACCAACGGCGACGGATACGCATACTCGCGGGATCTGTGCATCTGGCAGAAACTTACAGAGGCATGGTGGGCGGTGGGCTCGCAGTACTGGGATACCTCTGGATCTCTGCGACCTTCTGCGGCGGCGGCCGAGTCGCTCGGTGGTGAACCTGCGTTGTCGGCCGGCGTCATCCCGCACCTGGAGCGCAGAACTACTAGCGAGGTTCTACTCCACGGCCGGGGCAGGTTCCTGCAGAGGATCGTGAAGCAGGTTCTTTCCCGCGAGGGCTTTGAGGGGTTCGAAACTAGCGTGTCGGTTGCGCATTTGGAGAACCGTATGGCGGCCGCAGTAGCCCTTGGCGCAAAAGATGACTTTAAGAGCTATCTTTTTACGTATGCGCGTAGGCTTGCGAGTGAGGGGATGAAAGGGAAGGTCGAGGAGTTGCTGAGGGATCTCATGGGGAGGTTGGATGTCGGGGATGATGAGGATGACGAAGAGGATGATGGGGATGATGAGATTTGTGGGTGGAGTAAGAGGGAGCTGCTCAGGGGTGTTCTGATGGCAATTGGTTTGTCCCTCTCTATGATGATGGGGATGTACGGTGGCTAACTGGATGCAGGTAAACATAGAGATCTTCAGAGGACTACCGTTCCGTATGCTCGAGTCCTGGGCATTATGGAAACCGATGAGGAGGTGCTCTAAATGTGTTTCTGTGTAGTAGGCTTTGTTTCATCTGTATCATTGTATCGGGGTTTTCTGCACTGAGTGCGTATATGCGCATACTAACTGTATACATTTTACAATTGGCTTCTACATTTTTTTCTTTTTTTGTTTGTTTGGTTGGTTGAAAGTGATTTTTGTGGTTTTAGTTTGGATTACTGCATTTTTTCATACCAAAATTGAGGGGAGGGGAGGATTGAGGTCATCTTTCGACGCCGGGTGATACGTATACGTATAACCTCCGTCAGCAGCGTGGCAGGTTTACTTGGCTTGATATCTGGGCTTTATCCTATGATCGTAAGGCCAAGGTGTACAGATTGCTTGTAGCCCAGCCGTATGGGAGGGGGTGGATCTGCGAGACGGCAGACAAAACCGGCACCTGGATGCGGTTCACCGGTAGATACTGATTGGAGACAATTTTCATGCTTTTGCCAAGGCAAGATCCGGCAATGGTATATATCTGAACCAAAAAGCGGACTAAGGAGTCTTCAAATGTGCGTTGGGAACGCCAGATGACCACTGCGGGGGTTGTATATCGATATCGTGGGGATTTCCAGGCACCGTTATGGTATTGCTTTTACTTGTGCACGTCCGAGTGGCTGGGACAAGCGACAACAGTGATTTTGGGACTGCGTGGGATTATTTATCACACTCTCTAAACCGTCTAAGATTAAGCACCTGTCGCTGGCTGGAACAAGACCCATTGATGGCTGGAAGCTGTGTCCGGTGTGCAGAATTTCATGACGCTGGTTGCTAATACGTAACGGAATGGTTTGGGCGAGCATTCGGGTGACTACGGGGTCCGATAAGGACTTGCAATAAAGTCTGCTCGGCCGGGCTACTGGTGGTGACCTGTGAACCACATTTAGTAAAGTAAATGATTTCCGTTCCATACGCCAAATCTTCCCGTTGGCCAAGTGGTTGATTCTTTGGGCTATGGGTCGACCGGATGGCCAATGGGAAGATTTGGTGTACGGGTCAACCCACTGGCGACCGACCGGTGAACCAAGTTCACGGTATATCAAATTCTAGTGGGCTCCCTTCCGCTAAAGTACAAATCCAAGACTCAAAGTACTACATCCGACTGCTATGGTGGGGCGGCTTATTCCTCCTGCCCCTGCGAACGCCGTCCCCTCGTCATTCTAGCAGTATTTTGTCCTTCAAACAGTTGAATTGGTTCTTGCGGAGCAATCATTTGAGTCTCTGTGATAGGTGGAAGTTGAGGCGATCTGGCTGTATTGTTGAAATTGGAAATGGGCCATTGAAAGATTTGTGGGAAAACTTCCTCCTCGTGATAGTGTAGGAGAGGTTTCTCATACGAGAGAATTTCCAGGTGGAGACTGTTTAGCAATCAGCAAGTGTTATTATTATGCGAATAAACATGAACAGGTATATGTACATATCGAAGATGAAAGGCTGACTTAGAGTAGTTGGAGGCGCATGATAGTCACGGCACAGATCCATCATCCGGAAGTTAGAGGCAATGATAATACCCAATCCAGAATGATAGCAGCCATATATGGCTAATTCCCACCAGTGATACGCACGGTTGATGCGCACGGTTGATTGCGCACAGTTGATTGCGCACGGTTGATTCCTTCATTGGGTAATGTATCAACTATTATAGTGTGTCTGGAGACCTTCGTTTACAGCGAGTAGAAGTGCGATGGCTGAGAAAAATATTGTGCTTCACAGCGGACTGTTATGGCCTACCCCAACCACCAACGTCTTCCCAACCACCTCCAATTTGGCATATCGGTCGGTGCCCTCGGTTGGTGTATAAGTCGACCTATGCACCGAGGAGACGAGTTGACCTACGGGTGAACCAGTTGGCTAACGGGAAGATTTGGTGTACAGGTCGGAACCGTATAAACCAAAAGGGCTGTGCCGAGTACATTGTGCTCCATTAGATGAGATGGACCGAAGGGCTTTAAGTGTGGTGCCTGCCGAACAGCTATGTCATTTAAACTAGCACTATCTTAGGTAGAATATTGTACTATTCACTGTGGTCCAGACACCGGTGGGTGCTGACGGGGAATTTTCTATCGGGCAGTCGTTGCTGATAGCTTTGGATAAACAGACATAGTGATGGTGATGAAGCTTGGGAGGTATGGGAGAGAAGGGCGTAGAAGAGAATGCGGGGGGGTGTTGAACATGTGGTGGGGATCAAGAAGAGAACGGGTGGTGTAAAGATAGACCTGTGGAGAGAAGAACTGCTGCTGCTGAGCCTCTGATACTCTACGTAAAAGGAGCAAAGCAAAAAAGAGAAGTGACCACAGCAGGGATCGAACCTGCAATCTCTTGATATCGGATTGTTCGAAAAATCGTAGTCAAGCGCCTTGCCATTGGGCCATGCGGCCAGTTCATATCATCACTAAAGTTTAAATCTAAAAGGACAAAACCGCAAAGATGCATTGATAGAGTCACACAATATCACTGCGATAGTTGTGACTAAGGGGGGGTTGTCCCTAGTGGTGAAATGTGCTGAGTAGGACTACAAACCTAAGGCTCCGCTTAATTTCATAGATTTCAGGGCCAAAATGCCCATTTCACTATGCTTCATACTAAAATAAGTGGCGGAATTCCACATCTGTCCTGAAATGCGCGGAGTGAATCTGGCTAAGCCTGAGCAAAGACGCTAAATTTTAGATGGATTGGATTGTTTAAGTTTGAGATTGTTTTTTGTCAACCGGCTACCAACCAAAAGTATTTTGGTCGTGTTTAGCGTCTTGTAATCCTATCCATCACACCACCGCCGCGAGGGATAATAAGGCATGGCAACCTGTCTCCTCAAGCCCCAGGCTTTCATCCACACCTCATGTTGACGAGCGAGCTTGCGAGCAAAGATACCGTACAAGCTCGACAGCATGAGAAGGGTTGGCGCCGAGGTAATTAAAGTTCTACTGGATGAGAGATAAAGAGAAACCAGAAATGATAAGAAACTTGTGTGAAGTTGGGGATGTGCAGTACCAACTAAGCATTCATAACTAGTCAATCTCGATAAACTCGGCACTGCCGGGGTTTCACGGTATAAGGGTCTGAATACGAGCTCGAGATAAACAGCAATGCGTCTGATTCGACATCACCTAGGCCTAGCCAGGCCTTCTGCGACAAGTCGGTTGAGCTTCATCATTTACAGACGCACACTACTTCCTGCAGAAAATGCGGTGGCCCGAACACTAGTGACAGATGTGGTTTTCCATGATCACGACCTATGCGTGGCCCCAGCATCGGCTCCATCACCACGCTTTGAGGAGTCGAGGGCCTCATGATCTTCGGATTTGAATACAACACACGTTGGGGGTAAATTGCCGGTGCGCTGTCCTGGTGGGCTCTGCTGTAATAGTACGGAGTAGTCCGAGGTACTGGCTAAGAGAAAATACCGCAGCTATGGTGAATCCATGAAATTGTGCGTGGGGGGGGGGTTGAACGAGGCGGTCAATTAGGCCGAAGACAGGGAGAAGAGAAACTATGTGAGTGCTAATGGGATTGTTAATATGAATATGTATGTGTCTTCATTATGACATCAAAAACTGGCCACAGGGGATCTTTCATTAATGACTGGTGGGTTTAGATTTTTGGAGCAGGCTCTGTATAGAGCTATACATCCAAGCATTTTTCTCCAGCGCTTTCCCCACCATCCGTGGGGCGGGTTTTGGCTCACAAGAACCCACAGTGGTGTTATATGCCACGTCAAAATTTGGCAACTTACCTACCTAGGTATTCCGAAGCCATGTAATCTTGCAGAACATGGCTATGAGCGCATTGTAAGTTATCTGGATTCCTGGGCGAGTAGAGTGACAGCACTCATCAATCGGCTGTCAAATTAGACAGAATCTCTTCCTATACTGCATCGCTACACCCACAACGGAAGTTGCCAGAGGAGCTGTGGGAGTGCCAACAGTCGATTGACGTTTAGATGCCGATGGATAACTTCTTTGGTTGCAGCATAAGCGTATAGTAAGTTGATGTGTTCGCGGTAGTTGTTGCTTCGGGTTGTCGTGATTAGGAGTCGTGACGTAACGTCTTTTCGCAGCGTTACTAGAGAGCTAGCTAGCTGGGGGAGGGGTTAGCAGTTCTTGACGGTATGGGCGGAGTTTGCATGTGTGCATAGGCCTTCTAGGAGAACATCAACCCTAGCATAAACATCAACGTAGGCTTTCTCTCGTTACCTCAAGATACATCACCAAGCAATGCACCATGTAACCCGTTTCATGTAACCTTGCTCTGACTTAGGCCTAGCAAACAGTATGAGAATTTATTCATGCGTTGCGTTCCCAAGCCGATCCAGAGTATGGGTTGCACTAGATTACCGCCTTATCATAAATACTTCGTATATGTGCGACAAAGGCGCTGGCTCAATAACTTTTACTTACAGAGGGACAAATTGTAAGGCTGATCGTCGAGATCGTCTATTGAATGGTGAGATTATCTAGCCAAAGAACCCTAGAGCTTTCGGCGGGCTAACTCCCTAAAAACGAAGCTGCTTTGATGGGATTACTTTATGAGATTTCTACTGTTCACGGTAGATTTCACTGTATGCCAAAGGGGTTTTTCTGGATGCCAAATACTGCGTAGTCAGATGCAGTTTGGCTGTTGGAAGATGCACGCCCCGTATTCTTCATACTTAAGTATACATGGCTTCAACCGCTTACCAACCGCAGGTAAAGAAAACAGATGCCTTATAGATCAAGGCTTGTTATCGAATAGTGGGAATGGTTTACCGCTTGAAGAATCTTGTGAGATGTCAATGCTGGGCTGGATGAACTTGTAGGAAGGGGAAATGTGTATAAATACAGTTGTAAAGTCTGTAGATAGACCTATAGCTCTCCGAGGTTATAAGAAACCAAATAGATCTTTGAACAGTTTGACTTTGTAATAGGTAGGCCATCACCAATTCTGACTGAGGTGTTTTATTGGCTTACAGTTCTAAATTCAGGATATAAGATCTTGCTACTATACGTTCAATATCAATTACTACTACTAACTACCCTGAATAAGCTTTCTGGCGAGTGAGTGTTTAAATTCCTGAGATCATCTTAAACTAACACCAGCTAATAAAGAAATGCCTTTCACCAAACTCGATGCTTCTGGACTGGACGACCTATCACAATATCTTCGCCACCAAACAGAATTTGAGGGCTTGAAGCCGATGGAGAGGTTTTTGCAGTCATCAACTGGATTCGTGGAAAGATGTGGAGCGCTGGTGGACATTTCGGCAGAATGGAGCAAAACGGAGACAAAACCAAAGAGGCGATGGGAACTGGGTGATTTGTCGATGCATTTTCCGCGCTTGACATTGGAATGTTCTATCGAGTTTTCAGAGGAGAACAAAGATGAGTCCGTAGAGTAGGTAGCTGCTGCCTAGATTATTTGAATATACTTTCTTTGCTTTTCTTGAGCTGCATCTCAACGTTGTAACGGTACTCTCCTGTACGATATTATACATGTTGATCGGTACCAGTCTTTTCTATGCTCACCCAGTGTGTTATCGGTAACTGGAATTTCATTGGATGAAAGAAACATGCGAAGCCTTACGGCTGAGTGTAATATGCGCAAGCACGTTTTCTACAGAACCGGGCCGATCAAATCTACAGCCGAGTCTAGGTTGAAGTTGCCTAAAGCGCATTTAAAATGAATTGAAACATCCACACCAAGATGGACTGCAGGTTCTCGTCAATGCGCATAGTGCTTGTAAATGAACTGCAGCTGCTGTTGTAAGAACACGTGTAATACAATCTTTTCGAAGCGATCGACATCATAGGTTACCTAAAATGGTATGCGGTGTGTTTGGGTCGTACAAGACTATGCTCATGCTCACCAAGCTCTGGATAAGTGCTTTTGCAGCATTGGAGATGTGCTTTTCCATCCCATAGCCAGTAAAACAAAATACACATATCTATGGGTTTTTATGAGGCTCCCTGAGGCACTGAAGGGTTTGTTATTATCACGATTCAAACTGGTGTTTATGCACTGCGCATGAAGTACGGCAGGCGGCTCATAGAGCCACTGATTTATAAATACCATATATGCGGCTAGGATCCTAGTGAACGGAACATCGGAGCTAACGTCGGGCCAGCATTAGCCTCCACCGTTCACCGTTATCATGTCTCAATCTCACGATCAACGCAGTCATGGACTCGCTACAGATACACCCAATTCATTAGAATATACGGAAGGCCAACATACTCCAAGCAACTACGGAACCTATGGTACCATGCCACCGGAATTTCTATACGCCAGCCCGAGCCTCATACCTAATGCCGATTTTCATACTGACGAGCAAAATGCAATTATTCATGCGGGCCTCGGTGTTTCCTTCAGTGGGGTTCCGTGGTTTCAGTGTTATGAGTTGCAGGAATATTACTCCCCGCCAGCGGGTCTACCGGTGTACGATGAATGGGACAATTATCCGGCGGATTCACGGTCTATGGTGGATTATATGCCAATGCGATCCGTCCTGAATTATAGAGTAGACAATCATCCATGGGAACTACATTCCATTGGTTTCGGTGATTCATCTGCCGCAATTCCTCAGTCATCCCGCAGATCTTCTTATACCATCAGCTCTGTGGTTGACGTGACGCCTGCGGTTAGCCCTTGCATTGGGCCTGCAATGGAAGAGCCCCCTGAGCGCGAAGGCTCTGGGGACCTAGCAGGGCAAAGTTCTGTGGTTGTACCGGCCTTACAGAGAGCTCATCTAACACGGAATGCTGTTGGAAATAGTCAGAACCCGCCAACGCCCAACTTGAGGAGGAAGTCGAAGATAGAAAAACGACTTCAGGAATCACAGAATGGTGGAAGCCATATCGTGTTTGATTCTGTCGAGGGAAGAAATTGTAGCGCTCCACGTGCTCGTTATTCCGCTTCGAGGCGGAAGGAAGTAGCGGAGGTCCGGAAGCGAGGTGCTTGCTTCAAATGCAAGATGTGGAAGAGGAAGGTATGTGTTTGTCCCGGGTGTTTCCTTATTGAAATGTATTTCTAACGGCTGCAGTGCGACTTGGGACACCCTTGCAGCGGCTGTAAGGACCGCCCGGAGAAATGTTCCGACGCTCCGCCTCTGTTGTTCTCTTCACAGCCATGTTTTCGATTAGACCTGACTGATTGTGGCTTCTTTCGAACCAGTACGCCTCCATAACTGCTGTCGCACCAGTGACTGACCAAGATTGAATAGAATCTGCTTCATGGAAAGAGCCATTGAGAGAGAGAATGTCTTGGGAATCTGACAACGCGCATGAGCTACAAGTTCAATTCGTATATTGTGACGGCAGGGGTCCTCAATTCTCAATCCAATGTCGTCGTTTTAAGCCAGAGAAGACAGACATCAGAACCAGAAAATGGGGCCCCGGGGGACATCAGATACTCGAAATTCCTACATATTGTGCACAAGACATCGTCGATCTCCGGAATCAGATTTCCCGCATGGTCGATAGATACAAAATACACATTTTGTCCGTTGTGACATTCGGCTCTCCAGACACTCCAGAGGTAGTGGTCAAAACTATTAATATGGCAATGAGCCGTCAAGTATGTCCACCGATACTCGGTCCCTCGTATCATGCTAAGTTTCGGTGCAGGGCCAATGCCCTCTGTTAAAATCGGCGTTGGATATTTGGGCGGGAAGTCGATTTATAGCGGCCCCTCGTTCTCTCAGAGGGAAAAACACACTTGGACTGAAACCTGTCGTGGATAGAGACGCACACGATTTAGGGTTAATCCCTATTCCGCCAATGTTGGACTATCAGCTCGACACTATCGCCATCCGGTGGATGGAAAACACAATGATCGAAATGTTGAAAAGGCTGTGGAAAATTCTACTCGGGCACCGGAGGAGCTCATGGTTTGATGTTTTCTTGGTAATTTTTATTCTTCTCAACAATCTCGAGTATGTCTATGAAGCACAACTCCAATATATTCAAGAACATGGAGCCGAGGTGAGTAAAAGTTACAACAAACCCCTTGATCCGTATCATCCATGATGAGTTACTGATAACGGGCTGTTAAGAATGCCGATGGGTTTCGACGTAAGATAAGGGAGACTTCGCAAGATATGTTGAAACGATGGAGATGGACCGCCCAGCATCTTACATTTGTGTTCAAGTATCACGTCAAGAAGTGTGCCTTGGATGAAGCTCCCTTATTTTCCGAACAATTTTCAACAAGAGCTTCTGATGATGCAGGCCTCGATGACATAGCCCGGGATTATCTGGCATATATGATTGAATGGACTAAAAGTATTCTCTGCACCCCCATATGTCTAGCAATATGAGACCTAATACGGTGCCGGTCAGATATCGAAATTGAAGAATTGGCGGAAATATCTGGAAATCAGGTCTTTCAAACAGTGTGGTGCCGGGGGTTAGTCCGAGAATTGAAAAAGGAACAGCAATAAGGTCGAGCGGTCTTCAACACTAGCATCGATGATGTTTGGAAGAGATAGTAGCTGGATGAAAAATAAGATCTCAATGGCGAATTTACATCACTTCACAAATTGCCCCACAAACACTGCGATACATAGTTTAACACACCGAAACAAAGCACCTTGGAGAATTGAACTTTTTATTGGTTGCAAGCTGGAGTACTCCCTAAAGAGATCTCACACGCAGCTCTATCCCCAGCCATTTAACCCCCATGAAGTTTCTTCCCAGTTCGGAACCTTGACGATACGTGTATACGCGTTTGTTGCGGGGATCAGTGGATATCCCTCCTTACGATCGTGGGTTACGGCAGATCTCCAGTTCTTGGGCCATGAGATCCCTCGGATATTGTGGGATGTATGCATGCAGCTACCGCTTTACGTCTAATTATACTATCGCGTTTCAATACAAAGCCGCCGTCGTATTACGATAGCTGACTAGAACCGTGCACGAAGTTCAATCAGTATCCTTGTGCAGACTCTGGTACTGCTTCCTTCTTACCCCACGGCGATACGAAATGTTTGGCAGATCTGGATGCATCGATTCTCGGACACCTAATCCCGGGGTTTTTTCGTCACTCGTATTCAAATGTTCGTCTGTTTGTTTGATTGCACTATAAGCGCATTCTTGTTTTCAGAAAACTACCGATACTGATAACTATATCAATGTTCTCCCCTCTGTCTCGGATTTGAAAATTCCCCTTACGCTTCTTTCGTGAAAATTTGTTTGTCACCCTCTAAAGCATCATGGCCGCTCGAAACGGAAGCACACTTCCATATCATCCATCCTACGAAGCACATAAGCTACGCAGTCAAGGATTTCAGCTCGATGAAAACGAGAACTATCTTCCTACGGAATATCCGCAAAAAATCGATTCACCGCTCGTCTGGAAAGGGGAAGAAATTCAGTCTAGGTGTGATGAATGGATGTTTCAACTAGGGAAGACTGAGGTCGCAGAAATTACAGTCGCTATGAAATTATTCCAAGGTATGTGAGAACGAATATGTCACTTTACAATAGTATAAAACTCATTGATCAGATATGGGTCGCCCTCTCAAAGACCTCTCACCCGAGACATTCTCTCTGAGCCCACCGCTTGCAAGCCGTCTTCGAGGGCTATCAGAATCGCTCTACGATGGAGTCGGCTTTGTTCTTATACGTGGGCTTGATCCGAATGCATATTCGATGAAGGAAAATATCACCATACATGCGGGGTTGACTAGTTATTTCGGAAGCAAGAGAGGTTACACCGGTGGAAAGGGAAATGATGTTCTCGGTACACCTATTGCAGCCCCAGAAGGGTTAACAGAGCTGACGATGGCCAGCACACATTCGCGATTTAAAGATCCATTTCCAGGGCCAGGATATTGTCACGCCTTCATTCACTAACGATGCGATGGTATACACTCAGCTATCCATGGCCACTCCCCCTGTCGCAACTATCAATGACTGATTACTGATCTTAGACTTTTCATACGGACCTTGGAGATGTGGTTTCGATATATGTATTGAATAAAGGTTCCAACGGCGGGTCCTTCCGTGTTGCAAGTTCTGGGAATGTATACAACTTCTTGCGCGAGACACGGCCAGACGTTTTGCGCACTCTAAGTCAGCCTTTCGTCTTCGATACGTACGTACACCTGTTCATAACTATTCGCTTAATAATAACACTTGCTGATTGCTAAACAGTCTCCACCCAGAGATGCCCTCCTATGAGAAACCTCTCCTGCACTATCACAACCAGAAAGTTTTCTTGCAGAGCTTTCGACGTCCATTTTCAGGTTTTGGCAATACAGCCAGATCTTCTCAACTTCCACCAATCACCGAGACTCAAATGATTTCTCTAGACGAACTCCACTACGTAGCATTTAAGGACTGTTTTGTACTTAATTTCGAGGATGGTGATTTACTCTGGTTCAACAACCTTGCATTGCTACATGCACGAGATACATACCAAGTTCGAACTGAAGATGAGCAACGGCACCTGCTCAAGATAATTGTTCGAGACCAAACCAGAGGTTGGGAAGTCCCCCCGGCTATGTCTGACCAGTGGAGAGAGCTCTACTGCGATAGGACCGATCCGCGAGAGGAGGAATTTCCTCTTCGGTACCCAACAGAGGGTCAAGCTCCGAATTATGGATGGTGCCAGAACGGATAATTTTTAAGGGGAGGGCTCACGAGATGAGAGATTTCCTTTGTGTGTGGTTACGATTCGGCTCCTGCATTTATTTGTTCTGTTTTTTTTTCTACTTGATCTATGTATGGACTTATCGAATCGGGCCTGTCAAAATGGGATGTCTGGGAGCATCAATGGTGGCTGTCAAAGAAATTTATGTAATAGAGAAAAAACAAAAAAATGATAGTTGATTTGTTGAGCTGATGAGCTGATGAGCTGCAGCTGGCCCACGACGCATCGATGTGCTGGCGAACCAAGTTGTTTCTAAATACTAACATGAACCATGGTCACGAAACAATCCCTCTCACACAAAACAATGGCCAGTCACGGGTGGGGGGTTTTGCAATACTGAAATTGACCTTTGCAAAAAATATGAGACTTCAAGGTCCCCGGAATGTATTGGATGGCACCTATCGTCAACATCTGCACCTGCATGCTCTCTAGCCTGCTGTTGCATAATCTGCAGCGAAAGACATGCGGCACATCAATACGAGTATCCCGGGTACCCCGGGTATTCAGAATATGAAGACTTTCAGTAAATTATGCTTATTCGCTTCTAGGATAATATAACTTTACACTTTTTTGACCATTACCCTAACCAATAATTTCTCGTCCTCACCGTCTACCTGAACTTCTTTCGTCTCAGTCAAAAGGAAACTTAGACTTTCATAGAGCGGTAATCCCATTGGGCTACTCTCCACGCCTACATCCACACCTTCTTGCCTCGCATGGTTGATCCCCCACTCAATAAGCATCGTGCCCGCCCCACGTCTCCTCCAGTCAGGGTGTGTGCATAGGAGATCGAGGTGGAAATTCTCCGGATACTCTTTCTCCCAATACTGTTCGTGCACTACGTTCATGACCTTCTGAAATTCGGCAAGATGCTTGGGATTGACATCTCGGCGGGCGTAGTTCTTCGAGATGGACCAATTTTCCACGCAAGTAAGCCAGCCTGACAGCAGTTGTACGTTAGATAAACTTGGATGTGGACAAGCGGCGGGGTATTGATTACGATTGAGCATATTGCTCCATGTGTTTCGTCCCCTGACTCTTTTCTTTGCTGCGCTCGAACTGCCGTTTCTCTCCCACAACGCAAACGCAATTATGGTTTCTACCGCTACCGTCTGTGGACAGGAGGGGGAGAGAGGGGGATTTTCTCGATGCACAGCCACTAGCATAGTGTATCTTGGGTCGAAAAGATTCGCTTTCAACCTTTGTAGCCAGAAGAAGTAGTTATCATCGGGATACTCGTGGCGGTGGCTCCAGAGATAGTCGAACGTGGGGTCGTCAGGAAGTCCTTTGATGCATACTTGTGTTATTCGTGCAATGTCTGGAAAGACAGCAGGTCTAACAGTGATGCTACTAGTACTGCCGCTGGCGCCGGAATCTGGTGATGGTGTCTCTGAGTTCATTCTGGGCTGACTGGATGATAGAAATGTAGCCCCACGAGGACGGGGGATGCCAGAGTAAGTAGTAGTTATGGACTCCCCCTTGCTCTGTACGAATATTGAAGTTAGAGTCGTTCCGGCCTGACCGCCTTGTGGGTACGGCTGAGAATTCAGACAACTGACCGCTGCCCATATGTAGAAACCCGGCTCCTACGTGGTATGGTTCATGGATCAATCAATCTGGGGTAGACTGTCTGCTGCCCACTAGCCGCCGATAGTGCACCTCTGGGAAGATATATTGCTCAATGATTCGGTTGCGTAGATCGCTATACTATATGCATGTGTCAGGTGCTGCGGGATTGGCGAAGGGCACCGGTTGGATGATGACCATTATCAGGTGCACGCCTGTTGCCGTTGTTAAATAAGTGTCAATTCCCGCACATGTTAGCATGCGATGGGAATAGTATTTGTCGTCTCTGAGTATTGCGAATATATTCCCGAGGCCGTACTCGAATGTCACTGGCCGAGACCGTGGTTGGCTGTAAAGTCTGTAAGGTATCCATATGCAGTATCTCATATTTGTTTCTCCCGAGTGCAGAAAACTCGAACTCGGTGAGAAGCATTGGTAGTAGTGTCTCGGCCAGCCGTATTGACCGGTTGCCGGATTTCGACATCATGCATAACCGCCGCAGTTGCAGGGCCTAACCCCATATTGCTTATAAGTTGATCATGGTCACTGGGCTGTGTCACATGCTGCGTATGTATGTAGAAACATCTGGGTCCTTGATGTGAGCGCGAAGTGTACTGGCGAACTCGGCTGTGCATACCAAACTAGTGAGCTTCTTTACCAGTTTCTGTATTCTAACGGCACAGGAGAGCACAGCTATTGGGCGTGACGATGTTGATATCCAGAAGAGCTATGCTTGCGAGGTGCAGGTTGGACGTGTTGAATCGGTTGGACGGACGGCTACTCGCACCAGGACCTGAATGTTGAATGCCGTTACGGAATAGGAGTCGGTGATGGCATTGTAGACGGTCATTGCGAGACCTACCCCGTTATTGATAGTACTGTAATTGACACTTATCATCATGATAAAGCTTATAGTCTGCAGAGAATGAGTGAATAGAAACCCTCAGTTGGAGTGATGATATTATGTCGATTTTGCGAATGTTCCATAGCATCAACATGGATGTGTATCTCAGTAGAAAAATACATCAGTCAGTGTCAAAAATGGGTTTTATCGGCTCTTGCTCTACCAGAGAAAGATGTATCATATGAAAAATGCACCAGAGTGACATCGTAAGGTATAAAACTTGGTCCGGCTCGAAGGTCTTAGAAAGGAAACAGATCTCCAACCCTTTACTAGCAAATCTCACTTCACACATCCAGTGCTTATCTTCTATATTCCATGTTACGGCATAAGACCTGGGAATCTTTCCTCTTCTCATCGTCTGTCTTCTCATCCCTGTGTCCGTCAAAGTCAACTCTGCAGTTGCGCAAGTACTCAAGTAAGCACATACCTGTACCACCATCATTACTACCAGCCAAAAGTGCATCCCCAAGGTGTATCTTGAAAATTACATCTTAAGAACAAAGTTATCATCCGCAATTACCGAAATAGTATTCCATGCAGACCCAATCGCGCTTGCTAGCTTTGATCAGGCATCGCGGCTGCGCTTACAACAGCAATGGCTTGGATTTATTCTCATAGGGTGGACTAGGGTTGATTCTGCCAGAAGCATGAGCGAGTTAAGTAGAAGCTGATGTTCCCAGCCAATAATATCAGCGACCCTAGATCTAGAAATGTTTCGCAGGTTGGGTAGAGTGGGGGGCGAATCTGTTTTTATTTGTATTGGTCCGGTGATAACTTTATTGTGTTCCTAGATGAGGGGGACGAGATTTCGCAGAAGCAATCGGGGCTTTGTGTTTGGGCTGAGGCTGGCGTTGGTTTTATTCTCAACAGCAGCCCGAATCCCACCCCCATGCGGGATTTTCTTGTGAATGGACCCCACCAGTTCCTAGTGTTGTTCTATCATGGCTATTTAAAAGACGCAGATCAAACATTCGCGGTCGGCTGGTGCCACTGAATTTTGAAGGCATAAGTTTCTTGTGAAGAGTGGTTGAGCGGGTATGTAAGCCGGAAAACAGCTTCCGAGCTATCATTTTAGTATGAAATTGAACCTTGGGGTCTTTTTAAGGTTTGGCAGTGATTCATTCTGGCTCATTGTAGCTTTAAGTTATGAACGTGTCCCAAAAAGTGGCACTTTTTTTGCGTGGGCCGAACGAGATGCGACAGTTCCAATGGCCGAACAATGTGGCTAGCGAACAGCGAAATCTACTCACCTGACGGCTGTCAAAGTGACAAATTGAAGGGAGGAAAGGCTACCGTAACGAGTAAAATGGATCGAACAGGGCCTAGAATGTGACGCTTTTTGCGATTATCTTAGACCGTTGTGACACTATTTTTCGGATATCAGGGCTCTGTGACAAAAGGGGAAGAAGGGTAGGGGAAGGGGATCTCCCCACCTAGCCGGTCATCTGGAGGGGGGAGGGGTTAATGGGCATTGTCATACTCTAGATAGAGTGAATACAGTATGATTAAATAAAAGGGCCTATGACGTCTCTAATAAATGAATATGGTGATTAGTTTGCGTTATGTAACTCCGTGAGATTGTTGAAAAACCGGCTGCTTTTAGACAATCTATAAGGCAATCGACAGTTGCTGAAGCTATTGTGACTTTTTCAACAACCGGCGAGGCTTTTGACGATTCATCAAGCCGCCACTACAATGTACTAGCACACAACCGTGACTGTGACACCAACCTAACGAGCCTCCTCATTATCCAACGGATACTCTGTGACCGTGGCAATTCTCTTATTTTTACGAACTAAACACACCGGTTGTGACGCGTGACATTCGAATCATTTTACTCGCTACGGTGCTTCAAAAGGCACCATATCGACCGACAGCAAACAGGACCTACTGCGCAATTGCAAATGTAGAATTTAGTTCGTAGGAGAACCGATTAACACCTCCCATGCCTATGCATCCGAACTTGCTCTCAAATGACAAGCCAGAATAACAGGCGGGGTCTCCCAAGTAACGATGGCCACTCGTACCTTAGTTTGCTACAGGACTTCTTTTTGCTTGTGTCAATAACTTGAAGCGGATATGGGAAGCTCTATCGAAGTTCGCACATCCTCTGCTTTGACACTCGAGCACGTTGGTATCTGTAGATGGTACATACCTTCCTTCAATATGGTTCCACTTGGTGTAGACCTTGTGACGCCATAATGACTCGGTCAGTCGGGATCTAGGTGGCGAATATCGAAAGTCGCTATCGCCAGCAGCGGTCATTACTCAGGCATGCGAAAAGGACTTAAAGAACAGAGAATTAAGCTCAAAGTACAGGCATCACTGTGATCACTCTGAGACTATGATAAAGGACGATATAGATAATAGAGCGGGTAGTTTCCTAAGGACAACATGCTTAAATCCAAAGTGATGGCTTCTCTGCGGTATCATAAATGAGGTCAACACCAGTCCCAAAAACTCAGAACACCGATCCAAATACCTTTGTTACGATAAAGACCTGACTCGCCAAGATGAATCTTGTTCTCAAACGAGGGGCTCTATCCCCTAGACTAGCTTTGGACTTTCGACAGGAGTTTGGCCATGACGTCCATTCATCAACCCCCCACGCCTTAAAGCCCGGTCCCATAGTAGCCCGAAATGTTTGTCGATAGTTACGGTGTAAACTCTCTTCACGACTTCTGGAGATAGAGAAGCACCGGCTCCGACAGTCCTTGCTTGTGCTCAAAACTCCTTGATAGAAAGCAACTGACTGGCACGAGATGAAAGGAGTGGCCGTAGAATATTCTAGTTATAGACATACTATTTCACAGATACCCAAGATATAAAATACGATATCATCTATCCCCCCACTGCAGATATGTGCCGAATAACACCTACACGACTAGGTAAATGGTATGGCCCATTGGTGGGGCTTTAAAAGTTCAACAGGCCAATAGCATTGATTCATCGGATTCTGTAGCTCTTGCCTAAGGATTTGTTTGGATTCGCAGATTCTAGGCGCTCTCGTTGGCCAGATTTTCATCAAGCTCTCACCGCAAAGCGAAAACGGAAGTTTTGTGTACGGAGCAGATTCTAGCGGCGGAATGAGCATTTCCCAACATATCACACCAGAAAAAGTGTCGGAATGCCACGTCTCACCTAAGATGTGTTAATCCAAACTAAAACGAAGTCTTGTATAGGTGTATTCGGCACTTTTACCAGTGGATCCGATGATAACATCGTCCGATGCAAACCACCCACAATCCCAAGGTCCAATCCTCCGGAGTCGTGACTGAGTCAGAGTAACCGCTCCGGCCGTATCGAAGAATATTGGTCGCATGACATGGTTGAATCGTAATCTTAGATGATAAAGCGTCTGGGTGGGTGTTGTGGGCGTGGGAGGTGCTTGAAGGAGGTGAGGGAGGATGGAAAGGAGATGGAAAGCGTGTCAGAGAATTTTGGTGCGTGGTTTTCGACTTGGAAGTTGGCTGCGAGTTCCACCACTCCGACCCCCAAGCATCTAAAGCAAAGATCAAGGCTGAATTGTGCCATTAGGCCATGAAAGGCCGGCTACGGTCGTGATAAAGTCGGCCATTAGGTCGTGGTCATGCACATCACAAAGACAGATGATAGTAGGAGTATACGTGTTATGATGGTGCCCGTTCACGAAATAGCCCCATGCGGTCTGCAAATAATCGCTAGTTGGCGAACCAAGGGATCTAGCTGGCGAGCTATAGAGCCCCCTCTCGCAAATACAATGTAATGAATTCAGCAAGTTGCATTAAGATCTAGAGCTAAGACTACTAAGGCTGTATAGACTGCACACTTAAACCCCTAAAAAGAAAGTATTTATGAATGCGTAATGCCGTCAGAGGCCAAAGAATCACAAAAGCCAACTCTCGTGCCCACGATCAGGGAACCAGAGCAACACAGACCGTAACCTGCTACAATATGCGCTCGCACAGATAGCTCCAGGCTCATTGGATTTTATTGATGTGTAAATGCGTAGTTCATCTAAAGAATGTCAATGTCGCCCAGCTGAGTTTGCAACCGAGTTTATGAATGTATTGTAGCGAGCGCGATGGTTCAGACGAGACTCCTGCTGTGACAAGACTTTTTCAATACCGACTGCCTCAAGAATGGATGAGAATCTCAATGAAATCTCTTCAAACGGGCCTTTGTGACGCGTGGCGTCCGAAGCATCGTACTCGGTATAGTAGCTATGAACCGCTCACTATGGTTCCAGCGCTGACCGGTACTGACCGCAAACGTTTCTTCAGACGACCGCGGTTGACAGCTTTAGAATAGTCGGACAATCTGTAGGAGACGAGCAGGAGGTAAATGGTGAAGAGCATCAGGAATGGACGGATGATCTGTAGATCTGTAGGAGGACGAGTGGGTGGTTAATAGAGAAGAGTATCAAGAACGAGCAGAAAATCTGTAGGAAGAGCGGGAGGTGAATGGTGAAAAGCATCAGGAATAGGCAGAAAATCTGTAGGAGGACGAGCGAGAGGTGAATGGTGAAGTCCATCAGGAATAGGCGGAAATCTGTAGGGGGACTCGCGGAAGGTAAATGGTGAAGAGCATCAGGAATAGACGGACAATCTGTAGAAGGACGGACGAGAGGTAAATAGTGAAGAGCATTAGGAATGGATGGATAATCTGTAGATCTGTAGGAGGACGAAGGGGAGGTGAATGGAGAATAGCACCAGGAATGGACGGACAATCTGTAGGCGGACAATCTGTAGGCGGGCAATCTGTAGGCGGACAATCTGTAGGAGGACGAGCGGGAGGTAAATGGTGAAGTCCATCAGGAATAGGCGGAAAATCTGTAGGAGGACAATCTGTAGGCGGACAATCTGTAGGAGGACGAGCGGGAGGCAAATGGTGAAGCCCATCAGAAATGGGCGGACAATCTGTAGGATACCGAGCGGGAGGTAAATTGTGAAGACCATTAGGGATGAGCGGAAAATCTGTAGGGGGATAATATCTGTAGGCTGAAAATCTGTACGAGGACGAGCGGGAGGTAAATGGTGAAGAGCGTCAGGAATGGACGGATAATCTGTAGATATGTAGGAGGACGAGCGGAAGGTGAATGGAACGGGCGGACAATCTGTAGGATACCGGGCGGAGGTGAATGGAATGGGCGGAAAACCTGTAGGACGAGCGGGAGGTAAATGGTGAAAAGCATCAGCAATGGACGAATAATCTGTAGAAGGACCAGCGAGAGGTAAACGGTGAAGAGTATTAGAAAGCAGACATGGTATGGTGTGGAAGTTCTGGAAGCATGGAAGGGGTGAAGGGCGGCCCTACTGGAAAACGGTCTCAAGAAACAATTCAATCTGGGATGCGGGCCTGCTAACGATTTGACGATGGATGCGCGAGACGGAAACCCGAAGTGAGCAAAACTAAATGTTATGTTTGTCATTTGTCAGATTTGCAAAATTGAGAAATATTCAAACCTGCGGCCAGCCAGTTGTATGCGAGGCTACATTGTCGTTTATTGACATACGCCTGGCCAATCCCAAAACCCTCCACCTTTGATCACCGAACTTGACAATATTGAACGGTATGTAGAATACAAAGTACACGGGGATGTGTTACAGTACGTACCTTCTACGTACCAGTGATTCCGCTTGCCGTGACCCCAAGCAACCAATTCTGACAGTCACTTCACGCGCGCAAATTTTGATTGACCTGTAGTGGGCTATCAGTAATGCGGCCTAAATTTACTGGTAATAGTAATTTACTGAAGGAACATTAAAATATCTCGAGCTCCAAAAGAGACTCAAAACTACAGTACCAGGGATTCCCGTATGGTCACCCACTGCAGTACTAACCTGGCGATGTTATGCTTAGATATGGCTGAGCAGACAGGAAGCCTCGTTTTCATAACTATGACTCTGCTAGTTAGTAGCTCTATGCATGGTGTTTCATTTGTCAGAGCGTTCAGAATCTACAGGTAAGTTTAGACGCTAGACTACTGTGATCCTAGCGAATCATCTCGATTTGTAGAGAAGGTGTAGCAAAAGGAGAGTATGCTTATACCTGGGCTTGGACCCAGAATTTTCGTCGGTGGGCAGGCTCAGGTCTGCCAACTGAGCTTGCAACTGTAGTGATTATAGATACCTTTATCAAATACCGTAAACGGTCAAAGTTGACTGGTGCAGAGTGACTTTCATAATTGACTGTCTGGAGACCTCATGGTTCGGCTCTTCTTGGCAATCCGCCCGATCGCGGTCAAACCCAAATTTCGGGCATACGTATACGTAAAGGTACGCGAAGGTACCCAAAACCCCCTGGTGTACATAGAATCGTGCGCAGAGTTTTTAATTTTTGTCATACATGTTGACAAACCTGATACATAATGGCAACTGAACCAGCCCTGGCGGACTATTAGGCACTCGCCCGTGAAGGCCAAAAACTCATCCGTGTCCCCTTCCCCACATTTCCCTACGTTTTTCGAAGCCTTTCGGGGGTGACCATCGTGCTTAGATTGGCGACACTTCCGCTCCATTTACGAGGGTGGTAGCGGAGATAATGGATGGAGCCACAGTTATTGATTCATCCTGTTTGGCTTGGCGGGACGAGCCGAGTGACTGATTATGCCAATTCTTTAATCCTCATATGAGTTGAAAGGCGAATTGCCTCGTCTAGCTTGCCGATAATAATTTCGGGTTTGCAGTTGTGAGCACTAAATGGTTTCCGGGTAGGTGTCACGGCGACGGCTCGGCCCGCGCATACCCGTGAATAGTCCCGGCTGTTGTAATTCTAAATATATCTGGTCCAACCCGCTGCCATCTAATACGCGCAGCTCGCATGGATGACTGAATGCGCTACTTTCATTTGCTTGATTCCTATGGAAGCTTTGCTGGATTTCAAGCGTGAAGACCAATAGAAGTTGATGTCGTTGAAGTCGGGTATGCAAGCTGCACGTACTACCAAAGCACTATAACTATAATCTGACCTTATCCGGTTATTCGTGTTGCCGCAGTACGCCATCGGGTATATGTAAATGCCGCTTAAATAAACTGAATACAACGTGATTGTACGGTATCCGCTGCACTGGTATTTTGTACCGAATCGTATACAAGATAATAAACGTGCGGCTGGTTGACAGGTTCTCTGAGGTGACGTTTAATCAGCCAATGAAATCAACCACTAAGATCCGTAGCTTATGTCCAATATAATGTATGCGTATTCGATACACAACTGTATTGTCTGGGTGTATCTGGCCTGTTCAAATCCGCTGCTTCTATTTATCCACTCTGTTAGATGTGCTGGTTCGTCGCAACTCCTCAGTTACGAGGCGGATAAGAGATTGTCATCTGGGTTGCATATGCTACCTGCGGCGCTACAAATAAACCGGATACTCCCAGGTAATATGATACCAGTGCAGCCAATGCATATCGCTATGTCTGACTCCCTAGGTGGCCAGCCAGTGTTTGCTCGCACTCTTTAGACGAGGTCCGACCCGCTGCATTCATGGTTAGTTTCGATCAGACGTTTCGTAATTTGCGTAGGAAGCTTCACAGCAGCTCGTCGGATAAGCGTCTAATCGAGGCTAATGCGTGGCTTTGCCGTGTAAAGCGCGCGTGTAGTTTGCCTGTAGTCGCCCTGCGGTCACCCAAATACCCACGAATTCACCTCACAATTGAAATGGATATCCAAGCAATGTGCTCAATCGGCCGAACCTAAAATGTCAGAGTCAGCAGGCAATACCTCTCCAGTATTTCATCAGTTGGAAACAGCCAGGGAGAGGGGCTGGCAAGCCGGGCTGATACTCAGATAATATCATGAACTTTATTTCAAGACAGTGTGCCAAAGCCTAACTTTATAAACCCCCATCTTCTTACCATTTTCTCTACACCTAAATTCGAGATCACAGCAAAGGTGATTAACCTTTTCTCGTGCCTAGACTGACGAATTAAAGTGCGAGCGGGAAGAGTCTAGGCACGAGAAAATGATTGACTATGGGCTTCGTGAATTTCCCTCACACCACCACACCAATCTGAGCCCAACCAGAATCACCCGATGATAAACAACACCGCGCAAGCTTGAAGAGGAAGCAATCGAGAATATATAATGGGTGTCTGCACTAGTGGGTATTATCCGAGGATTAGACTAGAAGGAGTGGACTGTATAAAGCGCAATATATGAAGTTCATCTCTTTCGAGTTGCTCGGCAGTGTAAAGTTGCTTGTGATGGTACCTGCGCTTCCCGCCCGGGCGACTCTCGAGGCCCACGCTGCTCCAGCCGCCCGGCAGTTTGATTTAGACAGCTGAGATCACTCTATGCAAGCCATGCACCAGAATAACGAGCAAGTTGAAGCTGCCAATGAGACGCCGCCTACTCTATCCGACCATCCAGCCTTTCCCATTACATTACAATTATACAAACCAAGAAACAAACGCTTTTAAAATCCATATGAATCATCCATACTACAACTGAAGCCGTTTATTTGCACATCCCGGTGTCTATCCGTCTACCCAGCCTCTTCGAGAGCCTGTAGCCTAACCAACTCACTGTACCTCCCATTCAGCACCAACAATTCTTGATGGGTGCCGCTTTCTATAACCCGACCCCCCTCAAACACATATATGACATCCGCATTCTGAATCGACGATAATCTGTAGCAGCCCCAATCAGCATTTCACACCAGCGCGCCGACACCAGTATCATACCTATGTGCCACAGCAACCGTGGTCCTCCCCTTCGCCGCCACATCAAGGGCGTCCTGCACAACCTTCTCACTCTCAGAATCCAGAGCGCTCGTAGCTTCATCCAGCAACAATATCCTCGGATTCCTTATCAACGCCCTAGCAATAGCGACGCGCTGTTTCTGCCCACCGCTCAACATGCCGCCCTTGTTTCCAACGTCGGTGTTGTATCCGTCCGGGAGGGATATGATGAAATCGTGGATGTTTGCAGCTTTGCACGCCTGGATGACCGCTTCTTCGGGGACTTCTTCGAACCCGCCCAGGCCGAGGAGAACGTTCTCGCGGATGGTGCCCTGGTATAATGTCGGTTCTTGCGAAACAAGCGCGAGGTGCTTGCGGTAGTCTTGGATTTGGAGCTTGGTGATGTCTTTACCGTCGACAAGGACTTGACCGGAGAGGGAGTCATAGAAACGTTCGAGGAGCCCTGGGATTTTGTAAGTAAATAATACCCTAAGGAATAGAGGGGTTACCAATGGTAGTTGACTTCCCGCAGCCACTAGGACCAACGAGAGCGACATATTGGCCGGGTTTCACCGTAAGATTGAGGCCACGGAGGACCGGCACGTGTGGGCGAGTAGGATACCGGAAATGAACATCTCGGAACTCGATGTATCCTTCGACTGAGTCGACGGCTTCACCCTCCTTTGACCATGTATCGATTTCTGGTTGCCGATCTAGGAGTACCTTGACCTGAGTTGCTGCTCTCTGCGCCTTGGCCATGTCAGATGCAAAGGCAAAGACTTGACCTGCGGTTGGTTAGTAAGTGATAGTAGTTGCACGAGTTCGGTCTACCATACCAGCTGACTGGGCACCTGTTCCGCCAGATATTGTCAGCAAATTTCACTGGTATGAAGCCACTGGGATACTACCAAATAGCACGATGATAAACGCAATGAAGCTGTCCTAGAATCAGCATTTACTTCCACCCAGACACGAATTCGAGCTAGAGGTCCCACAATTTCTCGAAGTCCAACTCCCCCTCACTGATCAACTTCGCGCCGTACCAGAACCCGAGTGCAACAATCAAAATCACAATACTCTCCGACAACGCGTACAAAACTGCGCTCCGCAGATTGCTCCTGAGACCCCTTTGTGTCTGAGCTTCCAGCTGTTCGTGGTAATGCCGGTATACATCTGCATCTCGGGTTAATGATGACACAGTTTTGATACCTGCTGTTGCCTCGGACGCATAAGTTGCTGATTTCTCGTATATATTCTGCTTCTCTCGCTCATATTTGCGTAGTAGGTAGAGACGCAAAAAGCCCGCGGCCACCAAAAGCGGGACGCAGGCGGTACAGACAAGACCGATCTTCCAGGAGAGAGAGATAGAGACAGCAATAGAAGCAACCAGGGTCACCATTGCCGAGAGAATCGTAGCAGCGGTAGTTCCCGAGAGACCTGCAATCTCGATAGCTTCGGTAGAGAGAAAAGTCGTCAATGCTCCAGTGCTGTGTACTTCCTCGTCAAAATATGCCATTTCCTGCCTCAAAATAGTCCTGAAGCTGATATCGCGAACTCTTCGAACAAGCTTTTCCGATGCGACACCTAAACAAGTCGACGCGATTGAGTTTGCGAAGAGCTGAACGAGACCGAGCATGAGGAACATTAGTGACCAGAAACTGACGTCGTTTTTGAGCGTCGCGCGGTCTGGTTGAGACAAGGCAAAGACTGCTTTAGCAAAGAAAATTCCATTCGCAGGCTGTTAAAGGTGTCTTAGCATGACTGGTACAGTATTGGATGAAGGGAACGTTACCTGTCCGCCCCCCATCATGATTGAAAAGAAGGAACCCAACAAAAGTAGTCCCTTCTCTGGTTTATTGAGTTTGCTGATCATCATGAACAGTGTCCATGCTGAATACTTTCTTTCTTCCTGCTTTTTCTTGTTCCTGAGGGCTATCGACGCGACCGATTGTTTCGTGGTAGTTCTGGTGATTCGAAGTGCGTCCTCCTGGAGGATAGGCTTTTGTTGTTCACCTTCCTCCTGAATTACGGTTTCACTCTCACTCTCCGATGAAGAGCTGTTGACATTAACCTCTCTAGCAGCTATCTGCTGAGCCTGGACGAGCGCATAATATTCGCCCCGCTGTGCCATCAAGGTGTCGTGGTTGCCTTGTTCCACAATTTGCCCCTTCGACATAACAATGATTTTCTCTGCGTTTCTGATTGTGCTCAACCGGTGGGCGATAACAATAGTCGTGCGAGATTCAGAAACACGATCCAACGCTTGTTGGACTATCCCTTCGCTCCTGGTATCGAGGGCAGATGTGGCTTCATCGAGGAGTAGAATCTTGGGACTATACGAAACTAGTCAGTAAAAAATTGCCCGAGCGATGTGAGTGACCATACTCTGACACAACTGCACGGGCAATAGCAATTCTTTGCTTTTGCCCGCCAGATAACAAGAAACCACGCTGGCCCACATTTGTGTCGTATCCCTCTGGCAGCTGGTTTATGAATCCATCGGCATTGCTCATGATACAAGCTTTCACCACCAGATCTCTCTTCACCTCCTCAGATGCGTGTTCATTGGGTGTACCGATGAGACCATGACAAACCTGAATTATTCGTTAGAACCAACATCCATAATTGCAAGTGACGAGAGCGGATAGACATTTTCGAAGATTGTACAGGAGAAGAGAACAGGTTCCTGTTGAACCAAAGAAATCTGCTGACGAAGCCATCGTAGGTTCAGGTCCTTGAGATTGTGGCCGTCCAGAAATACATCGCCACCGACCGGATCATAAAATCTAAGCACGTTAGAATCATTCGACACAGCGAGTATAAATATGGCATGCCTTTCTACGAGACCAACAACTGTAGACTTTCCTGAACCAGACGAGCCTACCAACGCCGTTGTCTTTCCCGCTGGAATAACGAGGTTCATATCAGGTAGAACCAAAGCGGAAGGTCGAGACGGGTAGATAAATTTGATATTCCTCAACTCAATGGTTCCAGTGACGGAGTCAAGCTTGATACCCTCCTGAGAATTGGGGTCCAGGGGAGATACACGGTCAATCGTAGCAAATATAGATTTTGCGGCCGCCGTTCCGGATTGAAAGAAGTTCATATTCGGGGCTAACGGCAGGTAAGTTTTTAATCGGAAGGGAGTAGAGGAAGAACAAGTTGCTCACCAACACCAGCCAACGAAAAAGCACCAAGCATAATAGCCAACAAAGTTGTGACAACCGCGGCCACGTCTACCTCTCCCCTCAAAACGAACTCGCCTCCTTGCCAAAAGGCCAGACCGAAGTTTAAGTAATTGACAGACATCACCGCGCCAATCGTCATTCCGAGGGCAATTTTGGTCCGCCGCCCCCAATGTTCAGCAATATCGAGGTGGATGCCATAGTTAAGGGCTAATTTTTCCTCTGTACCAAATGCCACGGCATTCCGAATAGAAGTCAAGACCTCTTCTGCAACCGTTCCACCGGTGCCATTGGCTGCGAGAGACTTCGCGTAGTACCGGAGGAAAAGCGTAGAACCGATTCCCATAGCAACGCACATAGCCACCACCGTAGACGTCAAGATGAAAGTGAACTTCCAGGCTTTAATGAAACCAACCACAAAGGCTGCGATAAACATGGACAAAGCCATAAGTGTCATCCCAACTGTTGTTCCAAGTTAGCATCGACCAACCACAAGATGCCGCCAACTTCTTACCTTTCCTATACCACTAGTTAGCAACCGACATGAATATCGAATCCTGGGTTCGGATAGGAAATACTCACTCCGAAATCGCATTCTGGACCTGGTTGGTATCGGAAGTAATCTTAACCGTGATCTCTCCCGCCCCTAGCTTATCAAAGAAAGCCTGATTCTGCCTTAAAATCGAAGCTAAGTAGTTCTCGCGGATCTTCTGGGTGAGGCGTTCTCCCGTAAACACAAAGCTGACGTTATTGATGTACGATCCAACGAAGAGTCCCAAAAACAGCCATATGAACTTGCTATTCCAATGTCAGTATTCCGATAAGTTTATGCGTCTGTGTGCTTACAGCGCTAAACTCTCAACTTCATTCATAAACTCATTCTTATCCATCTCTCCAGTAGCTAGATTCCTAAAGCTCCCCGTAAGATTCCCAAAGATTATAGTCATCAACGGCATTATTACGCCACAGGCGATGGCACACGTGCCGCCGACAATCATGCTAACGTAGTCCTGAGTGGTCGCATATCGGAACAGAGTTAAATACGAAACTGGGCCAATATCAGCACCACGTATCCCCAGAACTCCAAGGTAGCTTACCATCTTTCACGTTAAATTCAATCTGCCGCTTCAAGATCTCTCGTTCATTCTCTGGAAGCTATAAACACCGATGGTCAGTAATATCCAAGTTTATAAGTTAAGAATTAACGAAAACCCACATGTTCAAGGGCAGCATTGATATCCTCTCCCTCCTCCTTATTATCAGCGACTGGCACCGTGATGTCGTTGTTTTTTCCATCTATAGTCTCCTCGGTATTTGCGTCTGTTAGCGTATCTGCGTGCGGCGCTTGCGTCAAGCTGCCGCCCTGTTTCTCCGACATAATGTTCCGAGTACCCGCTAAGCCCAAGGATCTGCGCCTGTCAGCACGTACCCAGGTACATATTGAGTTTAAAATGTCAAACAACTCACATTCACCTAGGTATATAGAATCGATAGAAACAGGGTCAGAAAACACCTGTCAACAAGTTTTGACCTGGATTCTTATAGCTGTTATAGAGACTAAACAATACGGTCGAGAGCGCCAAGCACGGAACTTCTTCACTCCGAGGGCTGAGTTTGAGCTCTGGATGGTGCCTAGATAGATAAACTCTGGAGATCCAATGAAAAGCCTTTCACCCGCAAGACCGTCGTTAGTAATCCTCGTGTTCGCATACATTGGCTTTTTACGAGTACGTGGGCAACCGCTGCCGCCGGAGCTCCGATGGCATGAAGAGAGGAGCCCGTATGCCCGCGGAGAGGAATGGCAGGGCCAACAAATCGGACTACCCTCTCTTGGCTTTTGCCCGAATAAGTTATATCTCGGTTACTAAAACGAATACGTAGAACACGAACCCAGAAATCCCACTACTCGGGAGGGGAGACCAGGAGGGCGGATATGTAGCGGCCCGCTCGTGCTTTCCTTGATTCAATGCATGATTCAATGGACGTAATTTTGAAGTCTGAAGGGATCCCTCCAGCTCAGTTCCTCTCAAAACCAATGGAGATCGTTATTCTATTATCCTATCATTACCAAAGCTTCTACGAAGCACCACCCTCTCCTCCACCCCCTTCCCAGCCCTTAACAAAGGTCCCATGAAACCCAAACGGCACCGCCACTTTCATCTCCGCTCTCGCCAGCTCCTTCATCGACGCAGAATCCAGGGCAAGAAGATAACTGAGCCCCGTGATCCCATTGAGCACCACGCTCAACAGCACCCCGTCATCTTCGCTGCTCCCCGCAGGGTCCGCAATGAAGATGGTCTCGCCGGGTGTGTGTGCGTGCTGCTCCCAGATCTTGTGTTGCTGCTCCACCGAGTCGAATTTAATGATCCCATCTAGCAGTGTGGATTTACCGCGGTTGAGGAGGCCGTAGGTGAAGCTTGTAAGCGGGGATGTTAGCATCCGTGGAAGTAGGAGAGAGATGGGGGGGGGGGCATACCGATTCGACCTGGTACAATAGCGTGGATTGACAGTCGGCAATTCCATCGAGATGTCATGATGCTGTTCCCACACTTTCTGCACCCTCCCCACTCCCTCCGCCTCCACATCTGGTAACCAAAACCTCGAAAATCTCGGCCGGCCTTTATGAAGCCACCTGGCCGCCTCCGCCCCTTCCCCGAGAAGGTTGTGCATGTAGAACTTTTTAATGATGTCGATATTCTCGAACACCGAGATCTCTGCCACGATCCCTCCATTCTCTTCCCACGCATTAGAGGTATGAAACGCAAAGAACGGGTCGCTCTCGAATTTCCGTACCACCCCACGCCCGTGCTGTCGATCCACCACGTACCACAGCGCATTCTTCTCCGGCGAAACATCGTCGAGCGCATCCAGCATGTTCTTGTGATACAAGATTTTAAGGCCTCCCATGCCGAAGTGGGCAGAGAAAACGCAGAGGAGGACGTAATTCTTGGTGAGGAAAAAGGAGTGGATGTAGGCTGATGGAGCGCCGGTGATGGTCGTCAGGATCTCTGTCTTCCCCGTTGCCTTGGAGGTTCTGAAGACGCGGTAGACGCACGCGCGGCCAAGCTCGAGGTTGTAGTTGAAGACGTCGCCGGATTCTTGGTCCTGCTGCGAGTGCGAGGCGGTGATGTTGCCTTTGAGGTCGGGGTGGAGCGCCGTCTGCCGGGCGAGCCCCACCGGCTCCAGAGTCTCTGGATCTAACCCTTGGAAGATGTTTCCGTCTGTCTTGGTGTAAAGACTCCTCCCTGAACCGTCTTTTGCGGTTGGGTCTAGGCCAGGAAAGTCGGTTGACACTGTGACGTTAACCTTCACACCAGCGGCTTTACCGTCACCCCTCCCACAGCTGCTCCCGCCCTCCGCCGGCTGGAAGATGGACAAAAACTTGCGGAAGAGGTTCTGGCATGGGTCTCGTCGCTGCGCAAAGCTGAAGCCTGCTGGGATCTGACCTGTCTTCTGGATCTGCTCGATGAGTGCATCGCAGGTATGGCGTGAGTTGTAGATGACCTTCGTCGGTGAGACAATGTGGAAACGGTGAGTTTGGGCAAAAGCATCGAACCAGTGAGCGTATGCCACCTCTTTTCCCTTGTCTGTGGGTATTCGGTATCTGTACGACGATAGCAACAATCAGCATCAGGAAATTTTAGGTAATAATACGGATGTTATATATACAACCCTCCGGGTCCCGTCCTATATAATACGCCGCTTTAATAAGTTAACAATGAAATGTATGCTAGCATGGGATTACGTACCAAGTGTACTCAGGTATATATCCATTTACTGATACTTCCACTGGAGTAGATTCGCTGTGGAAGACTTCGAACTGTTGCAGTTTCAGTTAGCACCTTCGGTAGTCCGATACTTATGGAGTAACATCATACCCCAATCCTATTGGGCCAGTCGATTGGAGCCTCCGATGTCATTATAGTAACCCAAATACCCCCTTCGTAATCTGTAAACAATATTTAATTATTACCGAGGTTGTTGCTAGTAAGAAATAGAGAAAACAACTTTGAATTTTGCAGTTGGGAGTAAGACGGTGAGCAGCTGAAGGTTTGAGATTTTTCAGCCATTGGCGACGAGTTTATATGTAGTCTATGTATGCACGCAGAAGGCGAGTGTTAGTCAATAGTTATGCCGGTATCAATGATAGTCGGCAAAGTAGTGTGCCAGAAATTTGGTCCACGAGTAAGAACTTTAAAATGCTCCAACTATCACTCATGGTATAAAAACTCAGGTTTGTAACAGACTAGGTGTTTGTGAATTAGTGATTCTCGGGTTTTATTTCCCAAATCATCTCACACAATCACCAAGCTGTCTCTGAGAGGCATGTTGAGAAATATATCAGATTACATGTGCTTCAGCATGTTCAGCAGACACTGACTGGTACATAAGTCTGTACCATAATTACGGGCTTCCCCGAACAACAGACCACGAGTCCTCTACGCTTCTTCGAGTCAGTTGGAGGATCTCCTTACCGTTCTGGGGAGGTCCAATTCGACTGTTTAGCGAATAATTCCTGGGCTTTGCACAATCGCCGGACGCCTGCATCCTAAGTATCAACCTTCGATGATGCCCAGGAGTAGAACTGCAGTGGACAGGAGGTAGCTAGCTTGGAGTAAAAGCAGCTGAATGGACAAACGGGATGGCCCTGAAATCTACCGACGGCCCCACATTGTTTGGAGGATGCACGTTTACGTAGATTGTTCGCCTCAGTAGATAGCTCTCAGGAGCGTGTTTGCAGGTTCTGAGATCGCTGGTAGACCGCCTATAAGAATAGAATGACAGGTAAGTGAACTCGTGGGAGAAGCTTCCTCTCAACCAGTCGGAGGCAACGGTCGAAGTTGTTCCCAGTCAAGCTCATCTACCAGTTTCACATTGCTAGCCCTGTTTGAGGTCGGTATTGATTGGTTCGCTTAGCGAGCATCAGCGAATCCATGGCGCTGGAATTAAACCCCCTCGCTTCTTCTAACCAATGATACGGTATACTACCAAAATGTTTTGTTCTTTGCGTCGTCAGATCTGTGGATCTCAACAAACACTCTACCTACCAAAGTGCCTATCAAACACAATTGTCGCCAAAGTCCTCAATGAACATACAAATCTGTTCCAAAAATTTCCATAAGGTTTCATCAACCGAGGTTTCTCAGTTGGTGCTTGCATGGGTAGTATTATTTAAGAGCGGACAAGTATTAAAATGATACCCAACGGAATTCCAAAAAATCTTCCACCAGAGTCTTGTTCCCATATTGATGAAATGGTCGATACGACTGATATGCTCCATGGAGACGCGTGGGCTATCACTCCCGAACACCTGACGTTGAGTGCATCCAATCGGATTTATCCATCACATCCACCAATTTTCAATGGTGAGCACTTTGTCGGAAGAGAACCCCGCAGAAAAAAAGATTTGAATTGCGATTGCATCATTTTTTCCCCGCCGCTGCGCGGTCACCCATATACTGCTTCATAGCCTTAGAACTCTCATGCACCGTTCGGAACACTACGGCTGTCATCAGTACTTCACACCCTGCATACAAATATCAAATAAAACTCACAATGCCTCTCCTCCTCATCCAACCCTCTCAGAAACGCTCCAGCCTCTCCTCCAATCGCACCCTGTGGATTGTGTGCCAGATCTGCAATCTCCGCTGCCCGAAGCTTGTACGTCTTCCACACCCCCGTGCCGTTAGTCTCGAGTCCTACCCGCACCTAGCGACAACAAACATACGTTGATCAACACATCACACAGCTCTTCTTCCTCAAACAGCCCGAGCACCCTTTCTCCCAACCCGTAGAAGTGTGTCGCCAGCGCTCTCAGCTCAACAGTTCTAGGATCCGCCTTCAACGCGTTCTGCACACGCGGGGCTAGTGCAACGGGAATATCCAGAGTGATCACATTCGTCAATGTTCCCAGACGTTGCGAGATGGCGAGCATTTCAGCGAGCCATAATGAGAGCTGGATTCTGGTGCCGGCTTTAATGTCGGGGGAGGAGGATGAAGACTCGAGGTAGCCGAGTCCTGGTACATCTACCTCGAAAGTACAGGGAACTTTCTGTAACCTATTAGTCCAGTTGAGATATCGGGGACCGAAGGGGATAATCTACTTGTGCATCGGTAAGAATTGCGTCGATGTCGTAGTAGCTCATGGTTTGTGGCGGACGTGTCGTGAGTTTGTAAGACGCGAATGTGGGGCCACTAGCGTGACCAAGCCTCCATCACAAGCGGTCACTCACAACAAACTGGAGCATGAAATATCTCAATTCACCCACCTCCTCCGATCTCGCCTATGGTGGCTACAAGATACTCTCGTTCCCAGATTGTCTCGTCGCTCGCAAGCTCGCTCCTCGAAACAGACGGCTGGTTTTCGAGCGCAGCTACAAAGTCAGTTAGAAACAATGACAACACACGTTGTTGATCTGAGAGTTTTAAGCACCATAATAGCGATCAGTAATTGTTTAATATATTCTTTCTAAAGAAATCACTACGAGTAAGGCGTGTTCTCTTGTCACCGAAAAGCTCCGTTTTGACCCTGTAACTCCGCTTGAAAATGTAGGTTTTAAAAAGTAGACCAGATCTACTTTTGAAATGGAGGTTTGGAGCCCATAACGCCACACCAATTAACACCAATATCACAACCATGTGATAAAACCGTCACACGATTCCGAAAACCACTAGAGCACTTTTGTGGACGATTCAATAGTGTCAATTTCCCTAGAATTACGTCCCTACACGCCCCACTTTTGGCAAGAGACGCATGTCTACTTTATGTACAATACCGTACCGTCGTGGAGCACAAAGCAACCCATGCCTCTACGAAAATATAAACAGAACCCTGAATGTCCCCCGAATGCCCAGTCGTCTATAGAAAACACGCTCGCTCGAAACCAACGAATGCTTTAGCACTGCAAGCTGATCTTGAGGGACTGGGTGGCAAGAGCTACATTATGTATTAGCACGTAGTCTTTAAAGAACTGATGATAATGTTACTAACCAACACCAAAGCTCTGCTCAATATCGCCAGTCTTGTTGGGCTCATCGAAAGCGGAGAACCAGTACCAAGGATAGTTGGTGGTCTGCAACCAGCAGGCGGCAGCTTTCCAGTAAGCCTGAAGGTTATCCTTGGAGGCAACGGCAGCTCCAAAGTTAGGTCCCTTAGTAGGCCTGTATTTAAAAAGCACGTCAGCCATGATCTTTGGATCTCGGGCACAGAACTTCTCCTTACCATCCGGTCTCTCCAAGAACAAAAGGCTTCGAGTATCCAACAGCCTTGCGAGTGTCCCAAATTGCTAATAACGTCAATTACTAGTCCGCTCGGGACATACGCAGGAGGCATCTTACCTTGCTTGAGCTTAGCAAGGCCCTGATCAATCGATGCACCTTGCCAGTAAGGAAAGCCGTTCATGAGAACAACATCGCAAGCCTTGGCGACGACCTGATTCGCCGGATCCACCCACATTGTCCAGGTGTCCGCAGTTCCGACGGGGACGTTGGCCTGCTTATAAGCAAGCTGAACCATGCCTTTAACATCTACACATTGGTGCATCAGTACTCGACCCCAAATCTCATGTGAAGCGGGTAAGACAAACCGTAAATCTGCTCTGCCAATTTACTGGCTGTGATTTCTTTGCGGTACAAGCTCTCAGACCCAACGTTAATGCCCTTCAACCATTTCGAAGTATCCGGCCATTTCTTGAGAGCCGACTCCAAAGCCGCCTTTTCCCGGCCAAACTTTGCGTCATCAACGTTCCAAACACCCACCCAAAGCTTGACTCCGGTATTGATCGCTTTTCGACACCATATCAGCTAGTGTTCGGTCGAATTGGTAGGGGTATGCATACCCGCAGGAACAGCGTTGGCAAGTGCATCACAGTCCCCGGTAGAGAATAGCTTAATGGTGTTGAATTGAGACTTTGGGCCCTTGGACCACCCTTTGATTTGATTGAACTCCTGCTGCCATTGAGCTGTGGTTTTGCATGCATTGTTCGGTTGGGTAGCACCTGCGTATCACTAATCAGCAATGTTTCGGAGTATACGTAATGACGAGTATTGTAGGTCGCATGTACGTACCCAGGTTGAAGCCGGCGGAGTAGCTCGTGGTGGGAGCTGCAGAAATTGCAGTTGCAACAGCCAATAGCAGAGCGGTGATAGAAAACTTCATCGTGACGGATGGGCTTTTGTCTCTTTGGAGTTAGTTGGTAATAGTTCCCGGAATTAAAGGTTCACGTCTATTGAAAGAGCGTATTCTATTGAATACCAACGAGACTGGATTAAAGATTAATAGAATAGGTAGTGATATGAACGAGTGTCTGTTGACGGAGAGTCAAGTAGTGATGTAAAAGAATAGAAGAAGGAGGAGGAAACGGCAAGATACGGGAGTGGCAATTCGTGTTTATATAAATCTGGAATGTAGTACTAGCACGGGTACCTACTTCCTAGCCCTGACCCACCTACCCGCCGCTCCGACAATGCGCTTTAGCTAGTAACGGCACCTCAGATGCTAGTTGGGTTCCAAAAAAAGAATCTAATTACCGTATGGAGGGAGCCACCGCGTCTGGTCCATTACTTAGTAAAATTATTGATTCACATCCGGACACCAAGAACGCCCTACGCCCAATAGCACTGCTTCGTACTGGAATTCCAGCAGCATCTGACATTCTGTTAAGCAGCGCCTTACATTCTGTTATTTTCTACGGCACCCAGCAGATGCCAGCAAGTCGGCGTTGATGGAAGCCAAATGAAAATCTAAATACAAGGAAAAATGGCTTAGAGCCCTAACCCAAGACCTTGGCAGGGGTAGGAACATCACACTAAACACTAATTGCGCATTTAGTGACGACGCACTTCAGCATCCACCGACCGTCAGCCGATATCATCAATGTGACCTCATCATGCGGAATGTCAAAGTAGATATGCTTGCAGCAGGGCTACTTTTTGTCAATTGCAGGTGATGGATGTTGCGGCCACGAAAGCACTGATCTTTGGAAAGGGGTGGCGGTTGAACGGAGACTCAAATTGTCTGCGAAGCCGGAGCTTTGAACTCCATGTCGCCGCTTTGAACCTCCGAATTAATCCCCCTAACTCCTAACAGATATAGAGACGAATAAGTAAATAGATTGTTCTATTCCGCACCAGCACTGCAAGAGCAATTCTCAGGTCCGGTGCCATGGTACCGTCCGATGGACCCAGTCTGTCCGCCAGCGGGGGCGGTTGCCAACACGTTGCGGCCACATGCAAAGAGTACATACGTTTATTCAAGCTGCGGTGCAGTATACTTGCCATAGGGCCTTGGAGAGGAAGGTGACCGCGATACTCTTCCCCTCCATCTAGTGAGGACGAATTCATGAAAGGAATATACAAGGTTTTTGCCTGAGAACGCAGGACTTAGCAAAACGTACTGGCATATTCTTATATCCATAGTTCATCTGCATTGAGAACTCAAGCTTTTTTTCTCGCAGGGACAAGCAAATTGGTAGATAGTACATTTTAATATCTGATATATTAAAAAGGAGGCTGAGCATGTGGGGCCCAAGTCACAGTCGTTTCCAGTAATATAAGCGGGAAGCGGAAACAAATTGCAATACAATATACAGTCTGGATTCTCTTAAACCTACAATATAGAACAGTCTTTACGCGGGCTCTGTAACACTCACTCTGGTTTCTTTCTGCTATTAAGCTTAAGTTGGGCCGTAATGCCTGGAGTTTTGTGTTGTGTTGCCCCTGTTCCGCAAATCCCTAACCCAAAATCAGATGCACGTCATGCCACGTTTCTAAAAACATCCCCAGAAAAACAACGCCTTGAACCTAATCTCAGCCCTCACATTCCCACCTCACGCCCGACCACGACCTCAATTCCGCCGGACCACAACCTCAATCCCGCTAGACCACACCCACAATGCGCCTCCCACTCCTCCCACTCCTCTCTCTCCTCCCACTCACCCTCGCCCACGGCACGCACAACACGCACGGCTTGCACGACGACCATGACGACCCCGATCCCAGCCTCTCTTGGGCCGAGCGTCACTTAATCTCGGAGCACCACATCAACAACTACGACGCGGGCGCCTTCTTCGCCCTCCACGACTTCGACCAAGACCACTTCCTCACGCGCGACGAGATCCTGCGTACCTACGGGGCCGCGTTTCCTTCGGCCGAGTACGACCAGGACAAGATCTGGAACACGGTAGCCGAGATGATCGATACGGACCACGACAACGAATTGAGCTATGCAGAGTGGATGGCGTGGAGTCGGAGCGGCGGGGTGTTACCCGATTTTGGGACTGGAATTGGACACCACGGCGACGATGAGAGTGAATATGAAATTCACCATTTTGAAAAGTTTCATAGCCATGATAAGGAGGATGGGAGTGATATGGTTATGCATCAGGAGGATATTGATCATGTGAGTTACCCCCAGAGAAGAGGGAATGGATGGGGCTGATGGGGATAGTTTAAATTGCATGAGGAGGCGGAGAAGAAGGCGGCCCTGGTGGCGGTCCTTGAAGCGACGCCAGTAAATGTCGCGAATATTCCGATGAAATTTAGGGTGCAGGGGAAGTAATGACGGTAATGAAGGGTGCAATGTGTGATGATAATGATGGGAAGGAGGGGGTTTTATTAAGTTTCTTTTGGCGTCCTTTACAATGGATTTGGGGTTATACTGGCTTCATGATACAATGGGGAATTAGAATACGGTATGTATATACATGCTGTACAGTAATAAAACCTATATCTGTACAATATCAACTACGACTCTACAGCTTCACCGCGTGAACGTCGAAAACACAATGCACCACTCCCGGCGCAAACGTCTTGACTCTCTCCACATGGTCACATTTCATCAAGCCTCCAGAGAGCCTCTCAAATTCCTCCACCACGCTCCTCCGCTTCTCCTCCACCTCACCCTCACCAACATTCTCGTGTACATGAGCCCACGCCCCCTCCTCCAGCAGCCGCACAGCAGTCGCATACGCCCCTCTACTCGTCGGCAGTAGTCCCATATTAACATGCCCCACCTTCCTCCCCGCCATCCTCCCAACCGCAAACTCATTACTCTCTTCAAAAACCACCACACTCTCCCCGTTATCCGTCCACTCCTCTCCCCGCACAACCTTAACACTCCATCCATTCATCCCGCATCCCCTGCGTAGCGCCTCAACACTCCACGGATTCACCTCCCAACACCACACCCTCCTCGCCCCCGCCTTCAGGTAGCAAAACACAAAGTAACCGATCCCCGCATACAGATCTGCCACTTCCGCTCCCGCAACTCCCGGGAATCCCAGAACCCGCGCCTTCTCTCGTATATTCCCCCGCGAAAACATTGTGTACTCGGGCGCCCACGTTTGGTGTAGTCCGTGCTGCGTTGTGTGCACCCACAGTGTCTCGGAGGAGGGGGAGTGAAGGAACTCGAGGCCGCTCGGAGAGCGGATAATGCTGGTCGCTGCGATGGGCGCGTTGCGAGCGATGTGTGTGACGCCTAGGGCGGAGGCGAGGGTGGGGAGGAAGGAGGGGTGCGAGGTGAGGTAGCGACTCCAGGCGGGAGTGGTGAAGGCATTGTGTGGGAGAAGCAGGAGCGGGGGGTAGATGTTACTTCGTTTTGGGGCGGAGGGGAGGAGGAGTGTTGGTGGTGTGTCGGGGGGGTGGTCGGTGAGGAACTTTGCGACGAAGGACAGGAGCGGGGAGGAAGTCGGTATGGATTCAGCTGCGACGACGGAAAGTAGCGAGTATGGTGCTGTGAGAGCGGTGAGTTCGGTTGGTTGCGACGCGATGGGGGAAGAGACGGGGACGGTGGTGTGCAGAGTTGTGTGGATCACGAAGCTTGACGGGTTGAGCCGCGAAATATGTTTCCCAAAAAGCTGGTGCGTCTCGAGCCAACTTTTGATCGTCTTCACCAACGCTCCGGACGCAACGACGGCGACTACGTTATTGCCCTCGGCGGTGTCTGATTCTGCGTCTGTGTCGGACATATGGAGGCGTTTCGAGGGCTTGTGCAGAAACTTGGTGTTGGGAACAGCGGTGGTGGGGTAGTTGGCGGGGGAGACGGTAGTGGGGGAAGATCGAGGTTTGTTCTCCCCTTCACTCCAGCTACTTTGCTAACCGACAGCAGTACCGAAGAAATGTGAATCCCCCCTCCCTCTCTTTCCGTTCATTTACTCACCATCTCCAGCCTCTCCCACCTCCCCCTCACAAAGGCCTTCATCTCCAGCCTCCCCCGTTCCCAGATCACCTCTACCGCCGCAGTGAACGATGAAAAAGCCCGCGAAGCCCACCGACTCGTCTGGCGTGTCGACGACCTAATCACCTCCCACGCTACAGCCGCACATGAGTTAAAAGAATACGTTTCACAACTCAGCAGCATGAGCGCCGAAATCGACGCCGCCGCCCGGCAAGCCAGTAATCCCCCCTCACCCCTTTCTTCTCATCCCTACTCTAAGTACACCGGTGTTTAGAATCTATACAAACGCAGCTCCTTGAGCTCGAAGCGATGGTTGCGGACTCAAGCAGGGGGGACTTACAGGTCCGGGAAAAAGCGGAGGAGGCAAGGTTTGAGGCGTATGCGAAGGAGCGACGCGCACAACTTGAGAAGACGAAGCGCGGATATGCAGAGCAGTTAGAGGGGTTTGAGAGGGAGAGGATACGGATGCTAGCTTCTGATGAGAAGGCGGTGGGGAGGGGGAAGAGGAAGGTTGTGGAGGTGAGGGGACTGGAGAAGGTTTCTTTGGAGGAGGGCGGTGAGGGGTTGGATGATTTCTTTGGCGGTGGGGGCAGAGAGGAGACAGAGGAGGAGGAAGTTGCGAAGCCGAAGGAGGCGAAGGGGAAGGGAAGGGGGAAGGGGAAGGGGAAGACTACAACGCCGCCGCCGGCTAAGCGGAAGGTTAATCCGGCGATAATGGTGGACGAGGATATAGACGACGATGAGGAGATGATGAATCTTTATAGACAGTAATATCCATTAATCACCATATCCGCTGGGCCGTTGGTAGTGACGGAATGTACGATATACTTTATGGGAGCTTACTGGGTTTGGGGAAGGCTTTTGTTAATCCGCCCTCTTTAATCGACCTTTTTAGCAGACTTGACAGCGATATGGCTTATAAAATGGGTTTTGACATCGAATCGAAAAGGCTTAACAAAATTTCCTCAAACTATCAAGCCTCATGGGTTAGTGTTATGACTCCACAGAATAAAGTTCAGTAGCGGGCCTAACGAAACCGGACCAGCATTTTAAGGTTCAATCATGGCCTAATCACTCGTTTACTGGTTCACTGGAATTCTTGATAATCGACCACCAGCACCGGGACAATTACACATTTCCTGTCTGATTACGCTGGGAACTTGTTAGGAAGTCCCCTTGATTTTCCGGCTCTCGCTACCGTAAGTCGATACCACGTGGAGTCTTCATCAGGGCTGGTTGAAGATAATGATATCAGTCAGAGACTGAACAAACCTACAACTTACGGTCTCCCTATCCAAATTTTTCTAGGCCTCATTTAAGCCTCTCTCTTACCTTCATCCCTTCACATTCACACTTATTCGTACCCCGTCAAAACCTCGACCCAGGTACCACTTCGAGATAACAAGTCCTTCTTGCCCACTCTTTCAATTCAACTGCGGCCTCGGTATATTCACATCCTCGTCAACATGGCCTACCACAGACCTATGGAAAGGAGACAACCGCAGCACCAGCAAAGAGAAAGCTGGTTTACCAGTCATAGATAAGTACCCTAGGGTTCTACCACCACACAAACGAGTCATTGCGGCAGAACATACTTCCATGGCACCCGTCCCGAGTCAACCCTCCAAAGTTCTACCACCCCCACAAATGCGCCATTGCCATGGCATATCGCTTCTCGGCATCTGCCAGAATTTCCGCGACAAAGTACGCAACCCCATCGGTAAAAGAGATGGCCAGGAAGATACTGCCGGGGTTGTCTGTGATTCGTTCAAGGTAATGAAGATATTCTATTGTGCCAAGGAAAAAGACCCGGAAGAGGACCGCAGGAACCTTGATAATAAGGAGGATGGTCACTCTTTGATACGGCACAGATGGCTAATCACAATCCTATTAAACACAACTGGGAGGAGATGGTGATTTTCATCGTAGGCCAAAACAGAGGCCATGTCAAGAAATCGGTGGTTCACTAGAAGGTGGATATTAGCATATTTACCTACAACCTGGCCCCAAGGGATAACGGCCTCTCCACGACGAACACCCATGCTTCGTCTATTATTACCACACGGTCTATCAGTGCCGCAGGGGAGAACCAATATAGAGAAGAAAGATCTGCCCCCATACGTCTTGCAATTCAGCCTCTTACAAGCTCGAAACCGGCTTCCTTCACCACTGAGCACTCACCGGAGACGACAAGACCTCGGTTCTCATTCCAGCACTAACCCGGGCACCATCATGCGTTCCTACAGAGAGGAAGAAGAGGAGGAGGAAGTTGTAAATGTGGATGTAGATGTGGATAGTGACGAAGAGACAGAGTTATCTAAGGCGTGCCTGTGATTTTGAGTAGAAGAGGAGGAGTAAATTGTGGGTGCAGGAATTGATGAAGAGGTAGGGTTTATTTAAAACGCTATGTACAATACTTGTGTTTTGGGGGTTTGTTTGTTTGTTTGTAATCATATTGCATTCGGCCGCTGGCGGCCATGGCATATCCCCTACATATTTCCTCCCCGCTTCTTCCGTAACGTAAAGAAACAAAAGCAAAGTCGCGAGTCCTCTTCTCCCATAAACAAAAGAAACCGCCAAAAAAAAACAACATCAACTTTTACACCCCCCCATCACTCGACTCCTCGTGATCTGAGTTCTCCGCCTCCTCCACCACTCCGCTAATTCTGCCGACATCTGTACAAGATAAGAAATCCATCAGAGCCTGCGAACATTTTTCTTCTGCAAAAACGAGAGACATCGGCAATGAAATCTTTGGCTTCTTTAAAACCTTTTCCACACCCTCATACCCTTCCTCCCCCTCTTGCCCATCAACCCAAAGCCTTTTTTGTTCTCGTTTCCATCTTTTACACCATTTAAACAGGTGATCTCTTGTCTGATATTCATGCCCGCACCACCAGCATTTCATATCACTTCTTTTTCCGATCCGCAATAGGTATTTCGCAATCAGTGCATGTCCTGACTTAAGCTGATAAAACCTCGCCGCAATCATCTTTCTGGCTCCCATCACCGCACTGTTACCTCCCCTCTTCACCAAATCATACCGGTAACTGTGCTTTGACTTCTTCCCCATTTCTTTTATTTCTTTCTTACTTTCTTCCCATTTCACCTCAGTCAACCTTCGGCTAACATGGGAGAAAGAAACATAATCTAAAAACGGAAGCGGATTTTGCGTTTCGGTATAACTTCCGCAATGCTTATACG
>Ga0307515_10001367_pt1 | contig 55149 bp, 72 predicted proteins | sample 17_EM_MG_FD_194513 | JGI IMG/M metagenome (GOLD analysis project Ga0307515, IMG submission 194513) | Populus trichocarpa ectomycorrhiza microbial communities from riparian zone in the Pacific Northwest, United States - 17_EM | ecosystem: Host-associated > Plants > Roots > Unclassified | place...
GATTGGTAGCTATATAGATACATAGATACATAAATGAGAATACAAACTGAATGCATAAGTTTTTGAAAATGGTTGAACGATAAGTAGTAGATATGATTTAACATTGCCAGGCGTTGTGTGAACGGCTTGAGCATAACTGCAGCCCCTGCGAAGAGTGTAACACACGTGTCCTTCTGATGGTGCGTAAACGTCACAACAAAGTAACGGAGTACGTATGGAACGCGACACGTCGCCTGCGTGACGGGTAACGTGTGTTTCTCCGTCAGAGGGTTTGAGGTTCCGTCAGAGCCGTCACAGCCGTCCAGAACACCCGGGTGTTTCTGACGGAAACTAGAGTTGTTGCTGATGTCTGCAATGCACGTGCAAGTGCTCTCTCAAGGTGGGCTTCTTGAGTCTTCTGTGAATAGTGATTCCTCACCTGGCTGGCCGTAGGTTCCACGATGGATGAAGTGAATTTGGGGAATGTAGACAGAAGTATATAAGGGTAAATATAGCACAAAGTTTAACAGAATAACGGGAGAATAGGGCAACGAAGTAACATGCGGTCGTGGAGGATGCAATTTGAGGCGTGCCTGGAAAGAGGCTGGAAGACATGTCGGAAGTTCATAGTTATATTCTTGATGCTAGTTCGTTGTTGTGATTTATGAAGCGGCAGGTGCACCGGATTAGAGGGATTCATCTTGCCCCCAATTCCCGAATGTTAGGACTCGTATCCAAGTCCGCTATTGATGCAAAAATTGGAGGTTTGTTTAAGCCAACATACCTTGATTTGAACCAGACGCACCTGAAGAACTCGAGACATTGACCTGGTTGTATCACTAACTAACTCTCAGGGCCGGGCATATGGAAAACTGAGGAATGGGTTGATCATGATCCCCCCTCCATATGACTCCACCAAAGGTAGGTCTTTATGCCTCAAGTTCGAGCATCTGAGTGGTGACCACGTGGCACAGAATTGTCAGTGTGTTGAAGAATCCTGCAGAGTTTGGACAGAGGATAGAGGTGGGGCCATGGTGAGTGGCAACAGTTGAAGTTAGATGGGTTCCAACTGAGTTTGTTGCTGATAGTGGATAAATATGAATCTCCGAATGTGATATACCAGTCGGAAGGACACCCTATTTCCACGATACTTCTGTAGTATAAGGAGTCTGCAGCATCAGCAAAAGATATTTCCGTCCGGGCGGAATGGCTCCGTCAAAGTGGACACACTCTGTCAGAGCCGTCAGAGACACCCCGGTGACAGATCACGCCGCGCCCGGCCTTAATATCACGCGTCGTGTTGCATATCGCCCTCCGATTGCAGTTTCTCCGTTTCTTCTCGCTCTGTCGGTCTCCTATTTCCAACGAACACTCTGGCGGTGTGGCCAACTGTGACCATACGTAGGAATGGGTTCATTGGGTACGCGCTTGCATCTTGATTGCAATGCAATGGGTGAAGTTGCGAAAATCTCTCCTCGCGTTCCTTCTACCTGTGCGCAAAATGCAATTCTCTCTTTACTAATTATACACATCATTCCAAGTCGCCAGATCTATGTGGCTGTTGACAATCCATCGCTCGTTCTGTCCGTCTCCTGTCTTACTAGTAGTAGCTATCTCTGGAATTACGTGCGCGCAGCCAACGATGTTTCCCACGCTGAAAACTTGCAAAGCAACGGATGCCGGTGCTTTTCTCACTTGAACAAATTTCGAGACGGGATCCAAGTTACCCGAGTTTTCAGGTATTGTGGTGAGCGCCAAGGCTAACCACTACTCAATGAAAGCTCGATCCTTGTGTTGGAGCTTGATTTTGAATAGTCGTTGCAGTTGCCATGGGAGACGCCCATTCAGCGCGCCATAACACCTCCCCGGGCGTTGCTTTACCCATACCCAGTTGTTCCGTCGATCCCCTCCGCGCCAGCTCTGGCTTCCTGCGCATCGACACGTCTCAGATATGAGTTCACCTTCTAAACCCTCAACTTGAACCTTAAAACGATGGTAAATACAGAGCTCCATTGCGTGCAGTTGTTCATCCAATATATACGTCTTGATACGATTTTTATGCTTTATAAACTCGCGCATGCCGCTGAATATTGCTGCGCGTTGTATTGCGTCTTGCGTATTGTCGAGTAATGCTCTGAAGTCATTGATCATAGCGTCAGGATGCTTTCCATCACGGCGGTTTTGGGGTCCCATTAAGTCGGGCTTCGCATATGACTTGAGGCTCATGGGGGCAGCCAGATCAGCACCGGAAGGGAGGACTTTGCAGGCGGCAGCGCTGTTCTCCCGACACTGAGCGAGGGCTTAGATATTGAGCTCTCTCATTTCTAAGCAGAGGATGCGACGCTGAAAGGTAATTACTTGTGGCAGGTAGTTGATATTGCGATTCGAGGCGTTCCAACCGTCCTTGAGGTTTGGTTCATGTGCTGGATCATGTCACTCGGCAGAATACTGTTGCAAGGCTCCATATCGACGAATCTGTTTGGCCCAATGAGACATCAAGTGAATCTTCGGAAAGTTGAAGTAAGCTTCTAACTCCTTGGCAATATCTATCTCGTGGCTGATATAATCCCGCCAGGCGTTCATTTCGCACCGCTTCTTGGACAGGGTCCAAATTTCATCATTTGTTTTATCGTCTCCCTTCCGCTTCTTCACGAGTTCTGTTCCCAGGCGATTGGCTTTTGCCTTTGCCTTTTTGCCGGCTCGCCCGAGTAAGAAAACATCTTTGAAGGTGTGAAAACGATGCAAGGCATCCAGCATGTAGCTCAATGTTGCATCATCGTGAGATTTATATCGCGCATACATATAGAATTCTAACAATGCCCGTGTGCACTCAATTGCGCGATTGAATAGGGGATGCTGAGCGGGGTTTCCGCCTCGTAGGTACTGGGTTACAACTCCAAGCAGGTACCGGCTCATTTCCTTCATCTCCTTCCCATTCCATTGAGAAACTTCCTCATGTGACTTATTGCTTGGTGTGAGGTCGTGGGAAGCAGGCACGGATAACCAGATTGCATCTTACTTGTCAAGCCGTTCGTGCGTCTTCATGAAGTGGCAAATCCACTTCTGGAGGTGGTCAAGCATGCCGATCTGCATTGTATGGAGGAGGTCGGGCTTAGGGAGGTCGCTCACAATACAGCGAATATGTCGAATCCTATTGAATCCTCGGTGAACATGGCGCGACGAGAGTTCGGCATCGGCTGCCTTGGTGTTGGCATCGCTGAGCGTTCTATATAGATTGTGATCCCGCTGGGGGTGTTGCTTGTCAGGATGCACATAATCTCCAAGTTCGTTCTTTGGACACTCGCACCAAAAACATACATGCCACTGGTGATGATGTAGATCGCTATAGTCTGGGCAATCTGCAAGCCATGCTGCTAAAACCGGTTTGCAACCCCTGAAGTTGCCATCTGCACAGATAACGTTGTAATACCCACTCCCGGCGCAGGGATTTTGTTTGAAGTTGAGTGGTTCTAGTAGCCGCCAGAGTACTACGTTCAGCACCTCTCGGTTTGTTTGCCGCTGCTCATCGAGCCGCTTCTGAGGAATATTGCGGTTCTTGATTGGAATCGGTAGGAGAGTGACCATTACGACGCTGTGCATTGAGGGCATCTGGCGAAACTTCGAAGATAGATTGCCAATTGTCATATATACAGGCCACTCTTTCTTGTCGCCAGCAAAATTCGAGAGATGTGTTCCGTCGGGCATGAAGATCAACGGAACCTGTGTTTCCCCCTCTCTGAGCGTTGACTAAACGTCGATTAGCACGTTATTATCCTCGAGTATGTCATCTTTCCTGTGTCTCCCACCACAAGTCTGCAGTGTGCATTTCGGTATAGAGGCATTTCGGGGGCGTATCGCTGTTAAAGCAACGCTGAGGGGCGAAAATAAGATGCTCGGTGTTGGCTGGCTGCCGCATCAACCATCTCATGCTTTTGATGATGTCTTGACTCCAGTATTTGATAGGGCGTTGGTGATTGTCATTCCATCTCATATCCTCGAGAGTGTGTAGTTCACACTCCCCGAGCGCCTGATCATCTGGCATGCTAGCCACGAGCTTCTGGACGCCATTCCCATTTTTGAAGCTTGGGAAACGCAGTGCGGTGGTTTCTTCCTTCAACATGGTGTCATAGTACTTCTTGATGACCTTCTCCTTGATCCCACACTGGATATATTTGTACTCTTCACGCGTCGCAAACGGGTAGTAGGGATTGTTTTGTAGGTTGGTCTCAAGGCAGCCCTGAGTGTCACGTTCCCATGGCTCAGCAATGTAATCGATCAGCGGAGCGCCGGTGCCGGGGTATATTTCCGTTTACGGCAGACATGGCGGTGGTTGAGACTGCGAGTCTGCGCTGTGTTCAACGTGTTCCAGGGAGGGAAACGCGTCCAAGTCTTCGACTGAATCTTTGTTATTGTTGAATTCACGACGCTGAGCTGGTACAACGCGTTGGGGCGCGCTGCGAATAGTCAGATTCTTCTGGCGTGCAACTTGAAGGTGTTCAGGATGGTGTAATTTGATATGTTTAAGTCGCCAGCTGTCTGAGGTGAACTTCTTTCGGCATAAAAATTCAGGGCAACAGAAAGGGGTTTACTCTGGCATTGTCGACGACACACGAGGAGTGGAGTATACACTGTAGAAAGGGACGAAAGTTGGTGCCGGGCCTGAGCAGCCTCGTGTGTAAGCTCACGATACTTTCAGCTAACTTATTGAGCCTCAACACTATCACAAGGAGGTTCCTTACATGCCAGGAGTTGCAACAACGCTGCATGCGGGATGTTCCATAATACTATGAATACAATAAAACCAATTAAATAAAACCAATACAAAACCCATAAATAAAATAAACCTTGAGCAATCCAGAAACCTCGCGATGCGTGTAATAATCAATGCCCGACATAGATAGATTAGAACAAAGGAAACGAACAAGACAAGAACCCGACCCTAACCAGAACACAATAACCATCGCATCCTCTGCAACGCGAGGACTGGTTCACTCCTCGCCTACCGAGCCATCCAGGCACGCCTCAGGGAAAGGGACATCGGGGAGAGGGACATCGGGGAGAGGGACATCAGGGAGACTGTCACCACCTGCCGATTCAATCAGGTGCTGCTGATCCACATCCACATCCAAGGTGTTTCCGTCTGCCTCAGCTTCTCGCAGAGTTCGCACCGCCGGGCACGGTTTTTGCGGCGTCACAAGCCCCAAATGCTCCAGCCCACTAAGGGGACGAATCTTCGGAGTTTGTGGTCGTGGGGCAGGAGCCGGAGGTTGTGGCCATGGGGTTTGCTCGCGCATCTCCTGGCCTTGCTCAGCTAGCACGATTCGCTGATCGTCTACCATGGTATCTACATCGTCAGCCGATGTATTTACCATCTCTCTCTGGCCAATCGTCCGAGGTTCTATGGCATCATCCTCATCCTTATCCTCCTCCTCCTCCTCCTCCTCCTCCACATCTTCCTTCTCTTCATCTTCCTCCTCTTCATCTTCCTCCTCTTCATCGTCACCGTCCCTTTCCATATCCACATCGCCGTCTGAATCAACGCTGTCCAGTGCGTCCACATCATCCTCCATGCGTATATCCACATCAGAATCATCTTCTGAGTCATCTTCGCCGTGCAGCTCGGTAGAGTCGGTATCATCATCTGAGGAAATTGACATGGCAGGCGATGCTTCCGGCACTGAACATACTTGCTTTAGTTAGTCCTCCGTGTCCAAGTCTGCCTCTGACATTTCCTTCTGCAACTGCAAAGCAACGGCACGAGAGATATCATCTCCCCCTGGGGTGTGTTTAACAATACCTTTCTCTTTACCATTTCCCTTCTCCTTCCCCTTCCCTTTCCCCTTCCCATCCTCTGTTCCCTTCCCTTCCCCGGTCCCTTTCTCACCGCCCTACATGTCCTCCTCACCCTCGCCGTCGTCATTGTCATTGTCATGGCCAGGACGGCTCTGGCCACCACTCGGCGCTCCGGGATCCGCCCAGTTCTCATCATCATCATCCTCGTCAATTATCTCATCCCAATTCAGTGGTCTAACGGCCAGGAAGTCGCCTGGCTTGTACTGCCGGCAGCATGGGGGCTCAACTTTAGCCCTGGGATCATCGCTACCGTACCAAGAGAAACGCTCGCCGGTGCGTGTAACCTTTCCTGAGCTGGTTATCTGCAGATTGCAGCGATAGATTTGATCCCCGAAGTCACGGGGGTTGTCCCACCTCCAATTGTTCATTGGATTGCGGGTGTTGTCAATCATTTGCCCCATATATGAGCGGAAGGCTGCCCACCACTCCCGAACAGGTGAACTCCTGCTCCTGCGGTGTGGGCGCATTAGTTGGAATTGTGAAAAGTGGAGTGTCGCGACTGGATCAAGAAAGATTATATCATAAAAGCGGTCCCAGGCCCTATAGTCCTTGACGCCGCTAACATTGTATATGCGTATGAGTCCACGGATGTGTTCCAAGATGATTCCCTATATATGGTCCTGATCCAACGACAGGCGTCGATTCATAACCGATGTCGGCATTTTTACCCTAGCAGTTGCCTTCCCCGTTCCTTTGTGGCTGCCCTTTGGTGCCATTGTTGCAGGTTGAAAATGAATCTACATCCGAGGCGTTAGCATTATGATACAGTTGAACCCAGCGGAAGGAAGCCCAGAGTGAACGTACAAAGTTGTGTAGGTTATTGCGTGTGTTTTGGAATGAGAGGCGTTGTTTTGTGCAAGTCACGTGATGTCGAAATAGTTCAGGATGCTGGCAGTGTGTTTAATTCGGGATGAAAAGAGAATGGAGGTGTAGGCAGGAAGAAAAGAGAATGGAGGTGTAGGCGGGAAGAAGGGATATATATACTCAAGTTCCTGTGATTTGATTCATATCCTGCGTGTTGTTGGTTAATGAACACAAAACGGCCCAGCCTTCATCTTGCACAACCACCAAGCACCTCATGAATAAGGAGCCTCGAGATGAGATCTAGTACTCGCGGTGACAATAGTTTGTGATGCCGGGCGTTGCTTTGGCATCACTTACCACTTTTACCGCTCAGACCTCGTGCATCTCGGAGCAAACTGAGTAGTTCTCAAGTTGTCCCAACTGTGCAACCATCCAACACGGCTACCAATGCCTAGCGGTGGAACAAGCACACCCAACTGATGTCATTGGATAGAGAATACGTCATTGTTCGCTTTGCGATGCTTTTAGCTCTGCCAAAGGGGGATTTCCACCGGGAAGCTGAAGATATACACAATGGATGGTTCGAAATATTGTGCCAAGAACGAGTACAATACGATGATAATCGCGCCAAGAAGGCATAAACACCTTTCAGGCAGTGCAAATAGACCTTCAGACATTGCTGTATCAGTGAATATCAATGCTGAGTTTAATCTGAGTTCAATCTGAGTTTAATCTGATGGCAGTTAACCCCATAATTGAATGATTGTGAAGGGATCTCGTCCCCGAGTATTGTCAGGGTTTAGAGTCTAGCGCGGTCTACACTGCACCTCCCTTTTTTGTCGAATCCCTCCATAGTCACTCAAATAGGAGTCTTCCTCGGCTGCCGTTGCATATGCATGCAGAGGAAAATATTCCTACACTCTTAACGTCGAACATCCATATCGGATGATGCCTTCCCGAAGCACTCACCCTGTCACGTCTCCAGTCGTACGAAATGTTCAAAGTCTTGCTAATCGTCAGAATCAACAAAAGCGTGGGCCTTTGGGGAATTCTCAACTTCCCCCAGCTAAGAGACGTGTTTCCGTACCGGCTGGCGAGAGGGATTCCTCCCAAGGAGGGAGTTCCGTAGCCTCTACAATCCAAGGTCAGAACTCCACCCTCTCATCTTCGCTGAACAATTCTCGTGTTGCAGAAATCACCCCGTCCGCTACACAGCGACGGTCAATAATTACTCCAACCGCCACGCCGGGTACAAGCCGTCGTAACACACTAGCACCCAGCGGAACCTCACAGACAGACTCAACGCGTCACGTTGTATCCAGCCCCGCATCCGGCATTGCTACCACTCCCACTCCTCTCAGCGGTCTTGAAAACCTGCCTTCCCCCATCCCTAATCCAGAAGCTGGCGCGATCATTACAAATCCACTGTGAACGCGAGCTACAGAAACGAATCAGAGACAGAGGCAGTGGCAATTGCAAACGCAGGCAGTGTCTACACCTCGATCAATGGTCTCCGGCAGTCGCAGCATTCATCGATTTGGTCACTCCGACATGACGCGTCTTGTATTTGCAACAGGCAGACTCCTGGAGCTCTACATGTGGAACACATGGCTGTGTATGAGTGCAAGCGACTTGGAGACGGTAAGTTATGCAAAGCGACGCGTTGCGAAAGCATTAGCTGAAGCCCCACACTGGTAGATAATAGAGACGTACTGGAACACCGCAATGCAGCAAAACAACATTTGGTCCATAGGATTTGAGGCACGCACAGAGGAGATCCTGAAAGAGGTATGCTGAAGCAACGGCCCACGTTGGATATTACACGCTCAAACCGGTACCAGGTTCGCACACAAGTCGATAATTTTAAATCCCATTTTATTCAATCAGCAAGGGACAATATAGCAGAGCTATATGATCTCCACCGCTTTGAATCCAACGCAGAGCATCTGGAATTCATTGATTCCCTTCTGGCGGACGATGAGTATCTTTTTCCTTTAGCAGACCGTGTGGAAGGTGGTGTATGCGGTCCAAATCCAACGCAGAGAGTGTCGAAAGCTGCTAACAAATAGCCAGAGTCCACATTGCTTCCTTGCGGAAGCAATCCCGCAGTTTATCTACATCACATTTTATCATCGGGCGAATAACCGCGGTAAGTATGCTGATGGATTTTATAATTCCATGATTGACGATAAGGACGGTCATATACCCTCGCCACTGATCATGTTTACCTGCACCGCGTTGTGCCATGCTCTCCTGGAGTGGCAAAAGAACAAAGGCGTTCATCCGAAATCTTCCAAGTCAAAGCTGAAAGCGGACTGACCTGATCGCTCGAACTACTTCAAATACAAGAATGACGGTGGTGAGAACGCATCCTGCTGCGCTGCAACGGGTCGCAAGTTGTTAACCTCACCTGGCATTGCAGACACATATGCATTCTTCATGAATACCTGGAACACACTACCGCAGAGCTACCAATAGAGGGTGTATAACAACACTCTTGCTACATTCAGGCGTCAGATCCAACAGGCGGAGAACCCAACACCTGCTGTGGTGATCAACGTGGAAGCAGCGCGTGTGGACAATGCTATTCTTCTTGATTATTTGGCCTCCGAAGTCGCGCTTGAGCAGCCTGAGATCAGAAGCACTGACCCAAACATCCCGATAGACAACAATGGCACAGATGACGAACTTCATTTCGGGATACCAGGGGGCAGAGGGGATTACAAAGATGAAGGCAATGAAAGCGACGTGCGTGATGCCATCCCCACAGCCAGCCGGCGACGACGGCCCGCGACTGAACTCGAGAGGTTTGACCTGGGAACCAGTGATGTCGATGGGTATGAGGGCGAGGATGGCGACAATGTGTATGCGGATGAGGAGAATGAAGCCTCGCAAGCCAATTATGGATCAACGCAGAATGTGGAGGACTGAGGGCATAGTAGGTTTGACCCGGGAACCAGTGATGTCGATGGGTATGAGTGCGAGGATGGCGACGATGCGGATGTGGATGAGGAGGAATAAGCATTGCAAGCCGATGATGGATCAACGCAGAATGTGGAGGACTAAGGGCATAGTACTAGAGAGTGTGAAGATTAGACAGTATATTTCAGACGTGTAAAATACGATAATGGCAAAGGAAATGCAACGGCAAGCGATGTATCCGAAGCGAAGACTGTATTGCAATATGTGACAAAATCTAGAAGCTAAACATATATGGGGCGAGGGCGGCATCCGATATAGCGGAGAGGTACACTGTAGCTATCGGCTGAAGAAAGACATAAACATCGCCAGGCATTGTGTAAACAGCTACAGCATAACTGCAGCCCTGCGAAGAGTATAACACATGTGTCGTTTTGATGGTGCGTATACCAGGTGCAAAGTAATGGAGGTGAGTATGGAACGCGACCCGTCCCCTGTGCGACGGGGAGCGTGTAATTCTCCGTGAGAGGGTACGAGGTTCCGTCAGAGCCGTCAGAGCCGTCCGGAACACCCGGGTGTTTCAGACGGAAACTTGCGTTGTTGGTGATGCTGTGCGAAAGGCCGTATATTTTTCATGACCTAATGCCGTTTGGATTAAATAGAATTCGGACTTAAGATCGACTTTTGTAATGTGCGTGGCTCCTCGTACTTGTGACGAACGCTTCTCCATTATTGGTAAAGGTGTTTTATCCTTTTTTGTATAGTCATTGAAATGTCGGTAATCTATACAAAGTCGTAACCCGCGTCGGTTAGGTTTAGGCACAAATAGTATCGGGCTTCCGACAGTTCCGCTAGAAGGCCAAATCTTGCCTTCTTTAATCATCGTATCGAGGTATTCAACCAACAATTTTTCCTCTTCTAGGGATAACTGATAAATGGGGCCAATCTGGAATTTATCTTCTGGGCATAACAGCTCGATCCGATGATCTCATCCCTTATTATCGGGTAATTTCTCCGCTTCCTTTGGATCGAACAGAAGTAAGAACTTATGATAGTGTGCTAGTAGGCTCTGAGCAATAGACGGAATGCTCATAACTACCGCGCCGATATGTATGGCTTTATCGTTAAGTGCAACTCTTTTATCATACGTAATTGAATATTCTGGATGAATCTTTCCATGATTATAACATGCCTGCTGGCAATGAGGAAAATGCAAATGACTGGTCGTTGTTCCTCTAGCCTTATGTTTCTCTAAATACCAGGCTGGTATTAGGGCACCATAATCTCTGGATGTCGTAATGATTTCGAAGGCATGATCCTCTTTGTCATAGGATCGATGATTGCCGAACGATACCCCAAGCGGGACTGCAATCAGACCCTCCATCTTTAACTGGCATCCGGAAACATCCCCTGCCTTAAGTGGCATAGACCTCACCACCACCGGTATTGAAAAAGCTTTTGCTGCCTCGGTTAAAATAACAAAGGAAGTGCTGCCTGAATCAACCATACATCGCAACAGAAAGTATTTTCCATCATATTCGATAAAAAATCGGTAAATAGGTCTTTTTCCGACTTCAGTAGCTGATACCTTTCGGATTTTTGGGAGACTGGCTGGTTGATATTCCACAAAGTCGGTAGAAAGATTGATTTTCTTAGGTTCCCTTAGCAAGGGTGCTGAGGCTTTGTGTTTCGACATCGCTATCCTTTCGACAATGGCATAACCAAAACGGGTTAAATAAGGTGTTTATTGGAGTTTGGAAAATATTTATGCTGGTATTAATTGTAGTATTCGTATTTCCTTATGGCCAGCCATTTCGATCTTCCGATCATCCTCAGAGGAAAAATAATAACAAAATGAAAATGGTCTTCCAATCAAGATTGGTGTGTTAAAACATTAATTTTCGACCTTCAAGCTTAATGTGGCTTGTAATTAATTTGATTCTTCCGGCGAATCCCACCAATTGCCTTCTTCCTGTATTTCCTGCTGTTCAACTTCTTGTTCCTCGTCTAATTACTCACCTTCTGAGCTTTCCTGTGAATCCTTGCCTTCCAAGTCCTCGCTAGACTCCTCCAAGCTGGAACTTTCGAATTCCAAACTCGAAGTATCTTCTTCTTCACTGGATAGCTTCTTACCCGCTATCTTCATTTTCTGATAGTCTTTAGCCTTCTGTTAGCTCGCTGTTCCCATATCCAGCTTGATTTCCCTGCTGCAATCCTTCACCCTATGGCTTCCTTTTCGGTCCGAAGGCCAAACACATCTGAAACATTCTCCCGCGGCTTTTCTTCGAGCGAATTCTGAAGGATCTATCCCTTCGGTTCTGGAATAGTCCTGATTGCACTCTGGTCGATGCTTTTTAAACCCTCTTTTCTCTGATCGACCTTGTTTGTTGTTCCTTCGTTCTGACTTTTCAGGCTTCTCCCTTATCCGTTCAAGCTTAGATTGCTTTTCATCATGTGTTCTAAAAGAAGCCTTAAGACCTAGGTTCTTCCTTACGGCATCCCATTTCTCTGCGGTTCTCCCCGCATTAGTAATATTGGTAATAATCTCTTGAACAGTTTTCCCCGTTAAATCCACAACATGCATTTGTTCTAGGATTTTCTGAGGTAACCTTTCCAGGATTAATTTTTTCAAGGCCGCTCCAGAAACCATGGCCTTATCATTAAAAGTTTGAATTTTGGTAAACATATCGCGTATGCATCCGTCATAACGGATTCTTTCAAGGTCCACATATGCCTCATCCTTAGCATCCCGATCCTCGAATCTTAGTTTGAGCGCATTCACGTATCCGGTCATTGATTTTGGATAGTGTTAGCAACTGTTCCAACCCGCTAGAATGGTTCCGGGTTAGGGTTGGAACCAGAACCGAACCGTGGCAACGGTTTAACCACATGAAAAACCCGGACTGTTGGCATTTGGGCCGGTTTCCACCTCAAAACCCGGCCTTTGCAAGCCCAGATGTTTCGCTCCAATTAAGTATTTGAGTTCTGATCGTATCATGACACGATGTATACACAGATTGTGCAGTTTTAGCCGCTCTTTCACCTCCCGCTTTCAGATTTGCGATCCGACCAATATTCGTTGAGTCGCTGTCGAAAACCCGCAAATTTCGGTGAAAATCTACGCTTATTTGACAGCCACTCAATGAATATCAGTCGGATCTCAATTCTGAAAGCGGGAGGTGAAAGATCGGCTTGAACTGCACAATCTACGTATACATCATGTCATGATACGATCAGAACTCAAATACTTAATTGGAGCCAAAAATGTAGGAACCGCAAAATGGACCCGCGGTCTGGTTCCTACCCGGCCAAAAAACACAGGGTTTCGGTTCGTTCCAGGTAACAAACCCGCCAAGACATAGCGGTTCGGGTTTTTGGCCGGGTAACGACCCGAACCGAACGTAACCGCCGGTCAAAAACTGGACTGCTGGCGGGTTACCCGGACCTGTTGCTAACACTAATTTTGGATGGGTGCCATTTAGGGTTCCCTTAAGCCATTGGATATGCCATGATGCCGCATAACTATCCATTAGGGACCCAATCCAATCAATCGTTCGTTCATCCTTTGGAAACCTTTCTGGTTGGTCCTCTATATAGACCTGAACCAACACCCACCAGGTATCGAAAACCTCTCCTGCTTTCCTGTACAATTTCTTGGGTTCCTCAATTTTGATGGGTTTAGCAAATTCCCATTCCTTAATGTGCCTTTGTCGTCGCGACATACGCCTCCACCCGGCTCCTCCGTGGTCAGATGGTGGTGGGTCCGGTGGTGGTGGTGGTCACCTGCCGCTCCTCCACCTCCAGCTACTCTGCCGGCTGCTCCACCGTCTGCTCCTCTGGCTGCTCCACCTTCTGCTCCTCCAGCTGCTCCACCTTCTGCTCCTCCGGCTGCTCCACCGTCTGCTCCTCCAGCATTACTTCCGGCTCCTCCTCTGAGCTGGGCATGCCAGGAATACTCGCTTCCTGTATCCCTAAGACTTGACACTGATGGAGATTTGCCGAAAGCTGCTTGTCTCTGAGGATGCACATACTGCGTTCCTGAGGGACCTGCCGGTACAGAAGATCTCCTAAAATCATATGGCGATGATTGTGAAAACTTATACTCTTCGATGGCAGTGGTTAACCCCGTATTGATCTCAGTCATTTGTTGCTTATGTTCCTCTATTGCGTTTGCATGTAGCTGCAGCTCTCTTTTCGAAGGAATTTGTTTCAATGAAGTCGTACTGGCTGTTATTGCTTTATTTGCTTCATCTACCCATTTCGGTAATATAGATATTCCTTTCTGCGCGGCCTGAGTGGAAACCTTAGCTGCTGATAACTGTAACGAATTATCGGATATTCATTTGCTCATTGCTTCTAACTCCTGTCGCATTCCGTTGAACAAATCCGTAGCTTTGCTCACGATCAGATCATCCTGTGATTGCATCACATTTATTCCTGAACGAAGTTCCTGAAGCATGGCATCTTGAAATTTTGCCATAGTACTGACTCCCAAAATCTCGGAGTCTATTCGAACCTTCTCTGTCTGGAGACGGCTTTCCATAATGAGAATCCCATTCTTGACTGAATCAAATTCTTCTTCCAGAAGGTCCTTCTCTTCGTTACATGCCTCGATACCATTGACGATTTGTTGAGCAAGTTCCGATAACTGCCTTTGCACTAGGTCGGTATTTGCATCAGCAACAACTCAGTTTCCGTTGGAAACACCCAGGTGTTCCGGCCGGCTCTGACGGCTCTGACGGAACCTCGTACCCTCTGACGGAGAATTACATGCTACCCGTCGCCCTGGCAACAGGTCACGTTGCATACGTACCTCGTTTACCTCGTGGTGAAGTTTACGCACCATCAGAAGGACAGGTTTGTTACACTCTTCGCAGGGGCGGCAGTGATGCTGAAGCCGTTTACACAACGCCTGGCGATGTTATATCATAGCTACTACTTATCGTTCAACGATTTTCAAAACTTATGCATTCAGTTTGTATTCTCATCTAGGTATCTATGTATCTATATAGCTACCTATCTGCACACGGTATATCTGGACTGGCAGCACACGGTGATTGTCAGCAATTCGAGATGCGCCTGAAGATGACGATCGAGTGAACGTCCACCTCCTTTACCCCTGTATCACCGTACACCCACCGTCGCTCATTGACGATGTACTTGGAGGCCGTGATAGAGCGAGTTTGGAGATGCACTGGGAGGCCGTGATCGAGTGAGTTTGGAGATGCACTTGGAGGCCGATATCGAGTGAACTCAGAGATGCACTTGGAGGCCATGATAGAGCGAGTTTGGAGATGCACTTGGGGACCGAGATTGAGTGAACTCAGAGATGCACTTGGAGGCTGAGATCGAGTGAACTCAGAGATGCACTTGGAGGCTGTGATCGAGCGAGTTTGGAGATGCACAGAGAGGCCGTGATTGAGCGAGTTTGGAGATGCACTTTGAGGCCGTGATCGAGCGAGTTGGGAGATGCACTCTGAGGCCGTGATCGAGCGAGGTTGGAGATACAATTGGAGTCCGAGATTGAGTGATCTCAGAGATACACTGGGAGGCCGTGATCGAGCGAGTTTGGTCATGCACCTGGAGGCCGAGATCGAGTGAACTCAGAGATGCACTCTGAGCTGTGATCAAGCGAGTTTAGAGATGCACTTGCAGCAGGCTATGATCGAGGGAGATTGGAGGAGTACTTGGAGGTGGTCGATCTAGAGGCGGTCGATGGGATGCGCGCCAGGTGCTGAGACTCAATTCATCGGTTAGTTAACTCCACACCGTGGGAATGTGACGAGGTGAGTTTACCTTTGAAGCCCTTATGGAGAACTGGCTGGTGGCAGTCAATCTGTGGGGAGGTACGCCGGAAGCTGAAGCTACATTCAGGGGTCAACTCGAAATCAAGAGAATGAAGGGATGACAGACAATCTTAGGTGTATGCTGTACTCGGTGTATGCTGCACTCGGCGTATACTGCACTCGGCGTATGCTGCACTCAGTGTTAACTCATGATGATGGCATGGAGAGATAGAGAGGGATGACTTAACTTTGTGTACTTGCAATGATGGTAGAGTTGTGGACGAGAAAGAGAGAGACGGGGGATGAAGATGAGAATGATATAGAGGATACGAGCGGAGTTGAGAAATTAGGGGTATGACTTGCCTGATTGGGGTAAGAAGACCTTGTGTCGGTGATATTACCCGCCGGATTGGGACTCATACGTGCCGTATCGAGCATGGTCAATTGAATCCCACACGAAATTCTCCACGTCCCAGTTTCTCATGATGATTTCCCCCATCTCCCCTGATCTCTCTCTTTCTTGTGCTCAACTCTACCATCACCTAACAACACGAACAGCATACATCAAGTACACCATCATCCCAAGATCGACAGTCTCCCGCTCCCAGCCAATTTCCCATCCCTCGGCAGATGTTGTTGTACTCAACTCTCTACATTCCCACAAATACAAGTTAACCAATGAATAGAGTCTCAGCTGCCATCGCGCCTCCCTCCAAATCGACCGCTTCCAAGTACCTCTCCAATCTCGCTCGATCATAGCCTGCAAGTGCATCTCCAAACTCGCTCTATCACGGCCTCCAAGTGCATCTCCAACCTCGCTCGATCACGGCCTCGGAGTGTATCTCTGAGTTCACTCGATCTTGGACTCCAATGGCATCTCTGAGTTCACTCGATCTCGGCCTCCAAGTGCGACTCTCAACTCACTCGATTACGGCCTCCAAGTAAATGATTAATGAGCGACAGCGGGTGTACGGAGATACTGGGGTAACGGAGGTGGACTGAGCGACGGGGAGTACATATTCGGGAGACCCCGGGGTAGATAGACATCATCTCATTTTCATCTCATCTGGATCCACGCAGTTGCATGGATTCTCACAGCCGGGTAGTATCATATCTTCTCACTTTCTCCCTTGGCTCCTCGAGCTAGAACCGTTCTTTGACACGAATTATGTTTGGATGTCGCGAGCGGTGTGGCGGAATGTTGATGGTGGGCTCACAGCTGTCGATGTATATATATAGAGATACCTAAATAATGCATGCCATATTATGAGGTAGCGAATCTTGTGACTGTAACAAAGACGAATATGATAAACGAAATGCCTTCTGCTTATGGAAACCTGCGTGTGGCTCCCGGACCGATATACATTTTGCTGACGTACCCAATGATCCCATTCCGACGTATGGTCACAGTTGGCCACAACCCCACAGTGATCGTGTACAATAGGATACCGACAGAGCGATACGAAATGACAAGACCGCAATCAGAGGGCGATATGTAACGCGACGCGTCCTCTAGGCGCTGGGCGCGGGGTAGTCTGCCACCAGGGTGTCTCTAACAGCTCTGACGGAGCACGTCCACTCTGACGGAGAAATTCCACCCGGACGGAAATGTTTTTTGCTGATGTGCTTCAATCATTTGAATTTCCCCCTGACCCTCTTCTGCTTCGTCAGGCTCTTTTTGCTCTTTTAGTAGCAAGTAATCCTTTCAGGCGGCCTCTATCCTTCTTTAATATTCAAGGCACCATTCTGCGATAGGCCTTGCCACTGGGGATCGGGGTTTTTCTATCCTTGTACTGCTGGGTGCCAGTGCCTTGCTGGTATACATGAGTCGTCTTTGAGGGGCCACCATTCTGAACCAGATGACTATAGTCTGGTGGCGGTATAACTCTATTTAACTCAACCGTAGCTTCATCCCTATGTGGGCAACCTTCTATTCGACAGTGATCGATACAGTGTCGTTGCAGATTATAGGAATCTCTTCCATTAACTCTGCCCAGATACTTGTACCCGTAGCACTCCAACAAAAAGCTACACTTCTGGCAGATTACTGTAGGGCTTTTTTCCTCGATATTGTATAACTGGCAACTGATGCAAAAGCAACTCTGTCTCTGGCAATGTATGCTGCAAATTTTCTGACCCAAATAAATGCAACAGAAGTTGTCTTCGCACTTCAGGCACTCTAAACTCATATGCTAGGCTGATCTTTGGTTTATCAATCACAATAAGATGAAGGCCTGGTTCCCTCGAGTTCCGGTAAAAATATGCTCCGCTTTTATAAAGTTCCTTATATTGATGTAATCGCTCCGGTGACATGTAGTTGGAGCTGTATGTCGTATAATCCACTTTCAGACAACAGCATAGAGTACTTAAAATATTATACTGTTACGGGGGTTCTTAATCCCAATAATCTATACAACATTTATTGAACTAAGTACAGCCGCCTATCAAAAATCTCTTTCTCTCCTCGTCTTATCCTAAGACTCAACCACTTGATCCTCTAAACAAGTGCGCGCCAAATCAAATCTCCTCCACAGTCCTTCTGCTTCATACAGGAAGATTAAACTTCCCCTACGTGGAGCCACTCCTCTGCCCACTCCTGGAATGGTGATAAGCCGGTATTCAGATATCTCAATACCGGGAAGTGGATATTCTTGAGTTCGCAAAAACAAAAAATGTTGCGCTAGGTGCGGGTCAAACCGGCCACGGCCAGTTGACCAAGATGTTCTCTGAATAACACGACGACTTGTTGCAGAGCGTATTCGGATTGTGTCAGTCGTCGACCAGACATACGTAGCCTGATCTCCAGTATGGATGATTGAAGTAATGATTTGTATTTGAGACGAGGTAGATGGAATTCTTAATAACATTGCAAGATCGTCTTCGGTGTTCTCTGAAAGCTAATCTTGTGCGTGCTCCCCGAATTTCCTCGACCGATGCTGGCTCTTCATAGCCTTCCTCTCTTCCTTCGGTGTGATAGCATTATCTCGGCCACGCCCCCATGGCGCCCGATAATGACCTGCCACGACACCCTCAAGTGATCACGTCTTCTTGATGTGGTTTGAAAGCGTTACACTCCTGATGACAATCAGGCCATCCATTGCACGATATCAGCTTATCCTTTCCTAACTCAGACATCTTTGCAATCGTACAGGTCAGTAGTTGGAACATTTACCAGTCCAGTTGATAATGCTTATCGCCTCTTGAATCCCTCATGCAAGTGAGTTATTTAATTGCGTCATAAATTTAATCGGCAACCAACCGATACTATGCCAACGTAGATTATTGACGCGTAAGTTCGTATCCAATATGAGGTTACATTGCGATCTAGACTCCCCGGGTCAACAAGCAGTGTTTGCTCTAGGCCAGTGCCTACATCATTAATCCCTGAGTTACGTCATGCTAAGGTCGAGAACATTCTCTAGACTGGAACGTGCTCCCTGAATCCTAGCCCATTTCAGGTAGGGGGAAAAAGTTCTCTTAATCACATATTGACTATCAACTGCCGCGCATGATTACCCCGCCTGCCCCACAAAGTATCCAGGCGTGAACGAAGTACCCACACTTTGTGCGACCAACATGAACTCCCGCTAAACAGCATGTTGCTGATCACTTGAACGCACATGCATAGGTGTTATGCATATCGTAGATATGTATGCATCTTGTACATAATTCAAGTATCATTATTGCTGCTAAGAGACAACCCCTAACACATGAGCAGTCTCGGTGTCAAAGGCTGTACAAAGTCGTGGGAAGCACATGAGCGCGATCAGCAATTTGGAGAAAATGAATGCACACATATTGGGAAGAGTCAAAGACTTCAAAAAGAGGGCAATGCTAGAATCGATAAGGTGTCTGCTATGAAATCAGGTTTGGCCAAGATAATTGAGAAAGTATGTATTTCAAGATACTCTGAAAATTCTGAAACTGACCATCATATCACAGCGAATGGTAGCTGAGTTAATTACGATAACACCTGGTCGTCGAAACGAGTTCATTGAATGTCAAAAAGCCAAAGTATGAACTGCAGTCCTTCCTATTATGGATGTGAAAACACAGTGGAATTCGAGACTGCAGTTGCTTGAGTGAGCCTATCCATTACGAGAATTCACCCGTGAGTGGCTGAAGCATCCAGTATACAGCGAATACCAGTCACTCTAAACAACCAAGGATGAATGGACCATCGTCAAGTCCGTCTTGGAAGTGTTAATGCCATTCCGATACTGGACTCTGCGGATGTCGAAAAGACATACGGTCACACTGCATCATGTTATCACCCTCTATAATGACACGTTCGATCATATGGATGGCGTTTTGCGAGCTTTAGCTAAGAAGAACACTCAGTGGAAGGAAGATTTATACTTCGCTGTGAAGTTTGCGGGACAAAAGCTGTCCAAATACTATGCCGAAGTCACTCCAACGACGGGTATGCTTCTTATTCCGGCACATATTCTTGATCCTTTTCGCAAGTTGCGATCGTTTAGGAAATGGGACAAGGGAATGGATATCAATCCTGAGGATGAGACTTCTTATACTACCCAATACCAAGAGGCATGTTTGAAGTATGCGGAGAACGAAAACTGTGCCAAACTCAGACGAGTTTCGGTCACTAAACACGAAAACTACCGAGCAATGACTTCATCCATTCTGCAATGCCTTCTCAATCTGGTCAATCATCTTTTGATCCATATGATTTGTCCAGTGGTGATGAAGAATGCTTAATACCAAAAAGTTTGGCCGAAACGACACCCAGACGGAGCGATCGCGCAGCCCACTTATTGACTGCCGCAAGGCTCAATTTGAATTCGCCGCGTGAGTCACCAAAGAACTGGGGGCAAGTTAATCCGAATCTCGATGATTACCACTCCAACCCAATCGAGATTAGCAGTACATTTTGGATCCCGGATATTGCGGAATGGTGGCGACAGCAAGAGGAAATGCACTCAAAGTACACCGATCTCTCCAAGGGGGCACGTGACATATTCTCAACCATACCGCATGGTGTCAGAGTGGAGGCCAGTTTTTCCCTTGGACGAGACGTTATTGGCTGGAGGCAGTCAAACACCACAGGCGAGACCCTTCAGGAAAAGGTTGTTGTAAGGCAGTATGCTCGCGCTGATAATAGGATTTTGGCTGGCAATGACCCTGTATTAGATAGATCAGAAGCCGAAAATGACTTGGAATTGAAGAGAGAGGCAGAGGAAAGGAAATTGCACAGAATTGCCAAGGTCCACGACTTTTTGGAGATGTGGCAGGGCAGCCAAAACCTACGTACTACACAGAAGGAATCACACGCTCAAAACAAACAGATGACAGCCATAGGATACATTTCAGATACGGAAGAAAGCGTCAAAGCATTGTGGTAACTCTTGTAACATGATGGTGCGGCTGCATTTAAATTGTCGGAAAGATCAACGTTGCCACCAGCTTTGACTGCAAAGGAACTCGCGGGAGGACGAACTCAGGTATTGAATGTTTGCTGAATACAGAGAATCGACCGTCATCTAGTCGAAAGTGATGACGACAGTGCATCCGAAAGCATTTCCGACACTGAAAATTGGCTCAACTGGAATGGTGACTTGAATAATGCAAATGAGAGCGAAGACGATGGTGAGGCAGACAATGCATCAGATGTAGAGCAAGACAATTGCATCGAGGATTCGGAATGCCCTGAGCAGCAGGATGTGTGTGCCACTCCAAATGTACCCAGATTGATTCGGCCAACTGGGAGGTCAAAGAAAAAGACTGAAAATGGGTTGGTGATGGTCAATGCTACCGAAACAAGGAGAATCAGGGGAAACAGAAAAAAGTAGCACAGAATGGGACAATATGTTTTCAGCAGGTTCGTTATGTTGCTTGACCGAGAATTTCACTTAGAGAATTATGATGGGAGAATATTGACCAGTTATGTCTAAATGGTAGTTGATAAACACAAGCATACCAGGCGAAATGCGTTATTCAACGTGATACATACCTTTTAATACAATGAGAGCAACCCATGCCACAATATTACTAAGGCCACAGGATCCAGTCATAATCAGCCCAAAAAGCATCCAATAAGTTTAAATAATCATCAGTGCAATTATCAATGGCAGCAGATTTTGACTAGACATTACATTAAAATGAGCGTCAATGGAGCGTCAACGATTTTTGGTCTTGTAAGTAAGATAATTGAATATTCAATTGGTCACTGCCATACAAAACAAATATGTTGGCAGTCTTTATAGGCAAAACAGATAGCAACTCGGTCACTGCCCCATTCTGACAATGAGCGTCAACGGAGCGTCACGGATTTTCAGTAATGTACATAACGTAATTACAAATCAATCTGGTCGCTGATTCGCATAACCATTGTATTGCCAGCCATTATAGGCAAACCAGTAAGCGACACGGTCACTGCCCCATTCTGAAAATGAGCGTCAACGGAGCGTCAACAAATTTTGGTCATGTAAGTAAGGTAATTACAATTCAATTTGGTCACAAATACACATAACCAATGTATTGGCAGCCTTTATAGGCAAAAAAGAAAGTGACACGGTCACTGCCCCATTCCGAGAATGAGCATCAACGGAGCATCACCGATTTTCGGTCATGTACGTAAGGTAATTACAAATCAATCTGGTCGCTGATTCACATAACCATCGTATTGCCAGCCTTTATAGGCAAAAAAGTAAGTGACACAGTCCCTGCCCCATTCTGAAAATGAGCATCAATGGGGCGTCAACGAATTTTGGTCATGTAAGTAAGGCAATTACAATTCAATTTGGTCGAGAATACACATAACCAACGTATTGGCTGCCTTTTTATGCAAAAATGAAAGTGACACGGTCACTGCTCCATTCTGAAAATCAGCGTCAACGAAGCGTCAACGAATTTTGGTCATGTAAGTAAGGTAATTACAATTCAATTTGGTTGCGAATACACATAACCATTGTATTGCCAGCCTTTATAGGCAAAAAAGGAAGCGACACGGTCACTGCCCCATTCTGAGAATGAGCGTCAACAATTTTTGGTCTTGCATCTTGGTTAATCTAAATGTCACTTGGTGGTACAGATTCATATGCCAAGTAATGACCGCCTTTTCGGCCAAAATAGTACAACATATCTTTGTTACCCCATCATGAAAAGAGCGTCACCCAAGCCTCAACAATTTTTGGTATTGCATATAGGGTAATCCAGGTATCACGCAGATATTAGAGCTCATAACAGAACTATTGACAGCCTTGTAACGTAAAACACAAAACAGACATGGAAAAATACTGATTCCAAAATAATCAATATTGCAATGTGCAAAACATGCAAAAAGTCATTGTTGGATGTTGAAAATGCGATTGTGATAAGATACTATTATTATACAGTAAAAACAAGAGCATTATATGAATCTACAGATGGACCCGCTGGACAACCTGCTGGCAACCCACCCAATTCAGACAGGTTGTGAGATGTCCATTGAACCGTACCCGAACTGACGGTTCGGGTGTATTGCTGACCCAGACCGCCAATTTGGAACTGCGTCGGTTCCGACCCGTACCCGAACCCGAAGAGCCGGTGCGGAACCGTTGCTAACACTACTCTCACTCACATTTTCAACTTGGTCTAAATAGGTCTGTTTGACTTCATTTCTGGATGCATATGTAGGCCTTGCAGTTACCTATCATATTGCAGTCTCTGATTTTCTCTCCATTGTGTTGTTGAGTAATTTGCAATTTTGAAAAAATCCTGGGATTTCTTAGTGCAGTGCGAGGCGCCCCGCTAGCGGCTTGTTAGGTGTGAGTGTTGGGCATGCCCACGCCCCTAATAAGCGGCCTGGGATGTATGCATGACGTGCGTGATCAAAGAGTCATAGGCTTGGCAGGAATGGATCATGCAGGCACGATATCACTACTATCCCTACTGTATATCCCTACTATATAGCACACGAGGACGAAAAAAAAGTCACGAAATTTTACCTGGCCGAGATAAGTATGGCAAGTTTACGAGCAACAACACGCTCGAAGGAGCCAGGGGCGAGTTCGGGCCAACATTGACAAAGAACCAGCAGAAGTATGGAAACCTATTTTTTGGGTGGTAGCGTGTGGTTTCCACATGCGTGCTCACTTGTACCTACTACACAACACAAGGGCGCTAAAAAAGTCACGAAAATTTACCCGGCCGGAATATGGCGAACTGCGAGCAACAACACGCAGTTCGGGCTAACAACGACTGAGAACCAACAGAAGTATGGAAACTTATTTTTCGGATGGTAGCGCGAGGTTTCCACACGCGTGTTCATTTGTTGAAAATCATATTGTGCGCATGGTGTTCGGGTTGTAATTCTTTGCCGGCGATCCCCTCCCCCCTCACAACTCATTTTAGCCCAATCCCGAACAGGTATTATCTATTCTTCCAAGCCTCCGTTTCGAGGCTTCTGCATCAAGATATATCACCATGCCGCTCCGACTCCGTACCACGCTATGGATGTTTCTATTGCCCCACCGGCCCTCATTTCGTTCATTCAATTCTGGGCGCACACCTATTAATGGCGGCGATGTTTCAACGGATTTCGATGCTGCGTCGCCCAATATTCGCCAGTTTGAATCCAGTAAGCCTAATGATGATCGCAGTCGCGCTCGCAGTGTAATGGATGCCCTCACCTCTCGGCTTGCACCCTCCCCTTCAACAGCGACTTCTACGACCGTCAATTCCTCCAGTCCCACAGCACCAACTGAAGAATTTACTCAGCAAGAACTCAATAATTCACAGTTTCGATTCCAGCCGGGTGATGTGTACGCTCCCAATGATCTCACTATGGAGGAGCTACGGGCTCGCAGGAGTAACCGACGTCCCGTCAAGGATGCATTCGATGTTTTAGGGATCAACCCGATTACGCAGTACAAGGTAAGATGTTAGGTGAAATAGTAGGAAATGAGACTGATCTTAGGCACGCAGAACTACAATTTGTTGTCCGACTATGTGACCTCCATGGGGAGGATTATACATTCGCGAGAAACGGGACTGAGACCGGTAAACCAGAGGAGGATTGCAAAGGCCATTCGTAGGGCAGTGGGGATTGGTTTCCTGCCGTCGACCCATCGTCACCCGGAGATCTTGAAGAATATGGAGATCAACATGCATAACAAATTAGGTAAACCACTGAGGAGGTAGTGCATGCGGCTGCGGTGATGTGTATGATCAAAAATCTTGTACACGAGGACGCGAAATCAAATTCACGAAATTTTACCCGGCCGGAATATGGTGAGCTTACGAGCAACAACATGCCCGGAGGCAAGTTTGGGCCAATTTTGAAAGAACCAGCAGAAGCACAGAAACTTATTTTTCGAGGGTACCGTGTGGTTTCCACACGCGTGTTCACTTGTTGAAGTGATAACATGCTTTCCACACCAATAAAGTAGAAGTCATCATAAAACTGAGGTCGCTTCCCTTGGCACCACATTTTTGATATAGAGAAAGTCCCACCAAAAAATCTGTATGGAGCTAATATTAGTCAAAAGCGACATCGGCAGGAAGGAGTTTACTGCCAGCCCGTCTAATAAACAATTACAGAAAAAGGTAGATCGGATCAGAAACACCCCTGAAGAATAGTAATCAGTATCAATAACATCCAGATACACCCTGATTGAATATTCTACAAGCACAAAAAGATAACAAACGAGAGTCTGCATGTGTACGCAGCATCAATATCAAGAACGCCCAGATGCGCCATCAGTCGTGAAGCAAGTCACCTTTCAATGTTCCGCTTCATCATCGACTTAGAGCCTTTTCCAACAGGTGTAGCTAGATTACTGGATATCGGTGGAGGAGCGAGGAACGGGATTGGGAAGAGATGCCGTTAAACTTTAACATCACACGGCATAGACGTGCCCTCTCGGACCACCAGAAACTGCTCGGTTCCTTCTAGATCCTTAGCTTCAGTATCCAGGTCAACTGCGTATACGTAGATAGTCACTTATTTGCTGGCTAAGGATCTAATCTGCGTGGTATAGCAGTCTAGAGGCCGAGCCAAATTTCCGCCTCCACCTCAATCCTTCAGTGCTTATATCATACCTTGGGCGTATCCTCGGGTAGCTCCCAACCGTACTCCAGTCCAAAAACCTTAACTGCAGTCTCGATATCCTTTAAAGTATACAATTAAGAAGAGATGTACTCTGGAGTTTATCTCCAAAGTAAAGACGAATAGGCTTACCGAAATTTTTCGTGGGCTATAAATCCGATTGGCTGCAAGTAAGGAGTTCTTGTTTAAAATCTACTTGAAACTCGAAGCAATTACCCGGCCGTCTCACCTCTAGTGGATGTCTTGCTTCCCAGTAATTTTCGTTACTTTATATCACTCCACATTTCAATTTGTGTTCATTGCTCGGATCCATTAAACATCATCTATCCTCAGCATTACTTGCTGTGAGACCCACATTCTTTCCCCTCTTTAGTGCTCAAGCTCATGAAATAGTGATTTAACTTGTCGGCGATTTCAACGTAAACCTTTGCAGAGTTTTCTTTTAGGCTCCTTGCGACCGTAATCTTGGCACTTCTTGCTTTGCAGTCAACTACGAATATGACAACCACTAGCTCAACACAGTCGATCTCTGACGGTTTATTGCCCACATTTACCAATGCGACGCATAAAACACCTGTCTACTTTATCTCTCATGGCGGACCTAATATAATGTTTGAAACTGAACACCCTGCATTCGGGCAACTTCAAAAGATAGGCCATGAAATTACCCAAAGGGTAAAGCCAAAGGCAGTCGTGGTATTTTCGGCGCATTGGCAGGCAGGGAGGAGTAATGTGGAGGTCAACGAGGCTGAGATCACAAGCCTAATTTACGAGTTAGTCAATATAATATCCCATCTGATTGGGAAATTACTCAAGTACTGATGATGCTGAGCGAGAAGTTACTATGACTTTCCAGACCATTATTATAGAGTCCGGTTTCCCAATGTGGGTTCTAAGGAGCTGGCAACGAAGATTCTCAACCTTTTTAAGAAGGCGGGCATTCAAGCAAAGGGTGTGAAGAGAGGACTCGACCATGGTGTTTTTGCGCCTTTTACTTGCAGTGCGTAATGGCATGCCAGTGTACTACTATTCTCTAATAAAAGTGGTAGTGTTTAATCCAGACGAAAATCCTCTTACCGTGCCGCTGGTACAAGTGAGTTTGTGCAACAGGGAAGATCCAGATCAGCACTATGCCCTGGGTTCAGCACTTCAGGCCCTCCGCGAAGACAATATCCTCATTATAACATCCGGCATGGCAGTACACAATCTCCGGTTTGTTCCTTCTCTCCCTTTCACTCTGTGGAGGTCTTATGTAGATTTTTATTGACACTTTGATAGCGATATGCGCTTTGCAATGATGTCAGGCCAGGAGCTCCCCTACGTAAAGGTGTTTGACCGAGAGCTCAAGAAAGCTGTTGTCGAACAGTCAACAGGAGTGGAGAGGAAAGCATCGTTGAGAGAGTTATTATGTCACGAAAGTGCGAGACAAGCGCATCCTACCTTCGAACACCTGTTACCCATACATATCGCGGCAGGGGCAGCAGGGGACGATGAGGCTAAGCAGGTATTTACGTTGACGGAGATGAGCTTTAGTTGGGCACAATATAGGTTTGGAGAAGTGCCTTAGGCCAAGGAGAAGGATATGTAAGACGTAAGAGATATTGTGATCAAATAAGCAATGCTGTCCGCTTCCTGGTCTTGAAGATAGAATGCTCTCAATCAAATTTAGCGGCTCCACCAAAGGGGTTTCCATTCAATCCACCTCCCCAGGATAAACCATCAATAGTATGTACAGTGTAACTTATAGCTACATTACCGAATGTATAATTTTAAATGGTATGTGTCGTTGCGCTCCTCACAATACTCGTGACCTTGTCTTCAATCTCCTTGGGAGTCAACCCTACATTATGCATCTTGTTAACAACCTTGCCCAATGACCTAGAATGAAGAAAAACAACCTGACAATGATTCCTGAGTCTCCTTCCCAAATTCTGAAGCTCACCTCCATCAATCAATGTACATTTCAGGCAAATATGTTATGAAGCACAACTGACCGTAGCGTGCAATTACCTCTGGTTGGATCCCTGACGCCTCCCGGATAAGGATCGGAATGTGTGGGTTGTGCTTCTTCATAATAGGATATGACTTCGAAAGAAACTGCCTACAATTGACATGGAGATCAGCCTGCGGCTCAATTTTTCGATATTCGCTTCCGTTTTCGAGTCCGCGATGAGTACCTTGTAGCTGCGCTGGGCTCGCCAGTCTGGCAGAAGAAGAATCGCAATTCCTTCAGACCGGAAAAGAATATATATTTTGATGCCATGAGGTTTAACGAGTCTCGGTAGCGAGGATGGGGGAATGTTCGACGAGTGGTTTAATTTGTGCTGGGCAAAGTGAGCTCGATTACACTAGCGGTCAAAAGTTCATCATCACGTGAACTAAGATCGAAAAAATCACATGAGCCTCGACCAAGGACGATTGTCGACGGTTCAACCTTACTAATTTCATGGTAAATAAATCTCAAGTGGTTGCCACCCGCGCCTTGTTGATAAGCTCGAGCAAGTTGGACGAGGTACTCCGTAGGCTGGCGAAAGCCAACGAGAGTCTGAGGACGAGACAACAATGTCATTATTGACAAAATAAAAAAGCCGTGCAGCAACCCCATTGTTTTCTATCCAGTGTAACCCTCCCACCAAACCGCCAACCAACCAACTTGCACAGAAACGTCCTTCAATTCCAGATGATATTTCTGCGATAGTGAGCTATGTAGCCCCACAACTTCACAACCCCACACGGAGCATGAGTGACTGAAAGTAGAAATATGTATCGGCGAAATTTCAGACCAATGCTCAATCGAAATTAGATAGCAACGAAAGCCTTTAAAGTAGCACCTCATTTCCCATTCATAACTCCAAGCAGTTTAGATTTATGTACAAATATGGGGTAAGCGGGATTATAGATATAGGGACGCCGCAGCAACGATATCTGCGATGAACGGTTAATAGGGCCCATCCCTGAGCTGTGGCGGATGACTTACCTCGTTTGACCTTAGTCAATGACTCCTCAAACTTCTTCTCCAATTCTTCACTGCCCATAACCTTTGATGCTTGGGCCATTTGTCGCAATAGCTCCTCTAGACGACGGAACATACGAATCAAGCTGCCTTCGTACACATCCGTCATTTTGCTGGCAAATTGTTAGTAGAATTATCAATCAAATAGCAGTTGCTACCTTACCAGATCGCAGAGAAAGAAGCTCCCTTGGACCACTCATATACAATCTCCATTAGTTGCGGTTTGAACTTCTGGACATATTCCTCTTCAGTGACTGCCAGTTTACTTTCAACTGAAACCTTGGCAATTAGTTTGGCTTGTGACTGTAGCTCTCTGAACGGCTTAGCCAATTCTTCCTTCAATACCTGCTCGTTATTACTCTTCTCTTCGAAGACGAAACAACTGAGAAGAGCTGCACACAGTTCGGGAGACAGCTCGTTGAAGACACGGTTAAACAATAGTTCGCTCAGTAATAATTCATCTCCAGAGCTGATTTCGCAGGCAACTCTACGGGTGGGGGTTAATTGAAGGAACGGCAACTTTGCGGACTGGAGACACAAACCTTGCTTTAAGTTGGACAATATCGCTATCATTGATGAACCCCAGCCGTCTCAGCACCCTCTTTCTACATTTCAGTTCATCGAGCTGCATAATAGAATGAGCGAGGGTAATCTTTTTCTTGATTGCCTTGATCTTCTCCTGGATCTCTATCTTGAGGCTGTATCTATTGTAAAGATCGACGAGTCGCGGAGAATTGTGCAAGGGGTTTGAAAGTAGCTTCGACTCAAGCACTTCGATTTTCTATGGGATCGTCAGGTGCGTGTAATTATATTACGGGAAGAGAAACGAGTGCGCATACGCGAAGGAGGGCTTTGAAAGAATCATCGGTAATCTTCATATTCTCCACTGGATCCAAGATAGATATTCCGTCACCAAATCTACGCTTGATCTCTTCGATGTTCTTTCTGGCTGTGTTGCGTTGCTCTTGCGATTTCATGTCATTCGGGAGGAATATTCGGAGTCCAGAAATGCCTTCTAGGCAAGACAGTAGCACTGGTACAACTTCCATCTTTCCAGATTCACCTTCAGCAGGTGGCCGAACACCAGGGGACAAATCTGGATTTGCCCTATTTGCTGCTGGCGCATCTTGTGCAACATTCAGCAGAACATCCACAATGTAGCTTTCTTGAGGTGGGAATTCCTCCTAGGAAAATTAGCCAGAGCATCAGTACAAGTCCGAGGCAAGAGGATAAACCTTTCCGCGCATCCGCTTTTGGTAATTGACGACTGCGCCCCACCCAAAGTCGTGATTCTGGTATCCGACTCTGACAAGCCGACCAGGTTGCATAAACTTTAGACAGTAACTCGGATGATTGATAACATCTCTCATATCCTTCGCGTACAAGTCGAGCTTTTGGCGCAAATCATAGTACTCTCTCACCGTAACCTCATCATCAATCACCATCGCCGACTTTTCATTTCCCAACTCCCCAAGTTCTAAATCTACATCAGCAGGAGTCATATAGTGTGGACTGAAGGGACATTTTACCTTTCTCCAAGCCTGAAACGCCAGCGGTATTCTGAAACTGAAAGAAACACTTCTCGAGCATAAATTCAGGTGAAATACCTTCCACCCTCATCAAATTCAGAATCATATTATACCCAAGGTAAAAAGCCGAGTTCAGACGGTCTTGTTCTCCTTTAACGATGTCGCGGGCAACTTGCGGTTCCATCTTTTCGTCAATCATAAGGATAACAACACCGCGGTCATCCAATCCACGACGACCCGCTCGACCAGACATTTGGACAAACTCTGATGGTGAAATCCATCGCTGTTCCTTTCCGTCGAACTTGCGCACACTAGTAAAGACGACAGTCTTTGCCGGCATGTTGAGACCAATGGAAAATGTTTCTGTAGCGAATAGAACTTTGATCAAGCCTTCCTGAAACAGAATCTCAATGACTTCTTTGAGAATGGGGAGTAGTCCCGAGTGATGGATACCAATTCCCCGTCGCAGAAGGGGAAGAATGTGCTGAATTTGTGGCAATCCACGGTCTTCTTCGGATAGCGATCTTATGGCATTCTCGAAAACCTTGCCAACCATGTCCTTCTCAGCCTCGTCGTTGAACGCAAGCTGACTCATTTGCAGGGCAAAATTTTCACATTCTCTCTTGCTGAACGAAAATACGATTACAGGATTGTAATTTTTGATCATAATCATCTTCACAATCTTGTAAATGTCGGAGTGACCTGTAGAAGTAAGCACAAAAACCAATTAAAGTTTGAGTGCGGACCCTACCTTTGTTTCCTCCTTTTTTGGTGTTCCACTTGTTCTTTCCCTTTCCCCTTTTTGCGTTGGGATCTGCAGGATCGTCACCCTGATCAGCTAACGACCCCATTGCTTTCTGGAAGTTATCTTCCCGAAAGACTCCTTTCTCGTCAACAACCAAGTGAATGCCGTCAGCGCCGGAAGGGAACAGATAATTCTGCAGCGGTGTAGGTCTAAAATCCGTATAAACTACGTGGCAGGGCTGATTGTGTGTTTTACAGATCCACTCCGCAAATTGCATAGCATTAGGAATGGTAGCTGATAGGAACACATATCTAACTTTGTCCGGCAAAAGAATGATGGTCTCTTCCCAAACCACACCACGGGCCTTGTCTCGCATGTAATGAATCTCATCGAAGATAACCCACTGCACTTCTCGCATCACTTCCGACCCGCGGTAGAGCATGGACCTCAAAATCTCGGTTGTCATGACCAAACATGTCGCAGACGGGTTGATTGTTACATCTCCCGTCATCAGACCCACATCGCCAAATTCTGCAGTAAATTCCCGAAACTTCTGGTTGCTCAGCGCCTTGATTGGACTGGTATATATCACTCGTTGGTTGTCGCGTAGACTCTGTGCAATTGCGTATTCGGCCACCACAGTCTTCCCAGCACTGGTATGCGCACTGACAAGTACACTTTCACCCCGCTCTATGGCAGCCACTGACGTCTGCTGAAATGGATCCAGTTTGAATCCATATTTGCGCGCTGGGGGATCGGCAAAAACGTGGTCCTCTATAGGCCTGTACTTGTAGTCGGTCGGCAGTGAGACTTGGTGTCGCACTTGGTGAGGAATGATGATTGATTTCTCCTCCGTATTTTGTGAGATAAATCCCCCGGATGCCGGCACTTCCCGTACAGCCTCGATCTCGAACGCGTCTGCGACGATGGGTTCTGCTCCAGATGTGCGGCGCTGACGCTTGGCCGACGGGGGAGACTCTTGTTGCAGCTGGGTATCGGTACGCGCAGGCTGTGTTGAGTCTACCATCATAGCATCCGTAACCCCTGTATCAGCGCTCACTGGCGCAGTCCGTCCGTTTCCGTTTGCATGTCGTTTTTTGCTGCGTTCCCTTCTTGGTCTTCGTTCGGCATCAACGTCCTGCTGGGGTTGTCCGTCCTGCTCAAAGACATCAAAAAGTTCGTCCTCAAACATGTTTGACGTATGTGATGGTAATGGGTGGAGTAGGGGTTGTGTTGGTGGTGGTGATGGTGGTGATATGGTGGTGGTGGGGTAGTAAGACGATGGCTATCAAAAGCTCATGCGTGTTTGGAGGAACGAAGCCTCGACATTCAAAAATCGGCCACGAGTTGTGCGACTTGCAGTGACACGCTAGCATTGATAATGCAGGCCAGCGATCGACTTGGCAGTCGTGACAGATTTCACATAATGACGGAATATCTGAGTACGGGGGATTCCGCTGGGGCGGTCGATTCTGTCCGAACCACCCATCCATCGTCCCATTCCCGACTTGAACACCCGCATCTCCCCACTTAATTTTTCACGCCCTCGGTATGTACGTGACCCCGATCCTGATGCAACTTTTGCAAATTCTGGTGAAGCGCAGCAACAGTTCACTAACTTCATGATTGTATGTGTTTGAAGATATGATCTCCGGAACCATCCGCCGCTCGGCCTTTGCCACTACCAGGCAAGCTCCTTCTTCAGTCGCCTGCCGCAACTTCCACGCGACTCCTGCTCGTATGGGCGGCTACCATTACCCCGAGGGCCCCCGAAGCAACCTTCCATTCAACCCTATGACTAGGTTCTTCGCTCTTAGATTCATCGCTTTCTGCAGTATGACCAGCACCAGTGTACCACTCGGACTGCCATTCTCTGACTGAATACTCAATAGCTGCTGGATTCGGGCTTCCCTTCGGTATTGCTGTCTGGCAATTGAAGAAGAACCAATAATGTTCCTGCACCTCCAAGTAAACATCGAGGCTGTTATGTTAGTGGAGGAGAGACGACTGCAATGCGTGTAGTTACATAGTGCATCAACACTTGGTATTGTATAGTTAAAAGCATAGAACTAGCCGCTTTCATTATCCACATCCCACGCACCTGTCTCCGTGTTGGGCTTTCAGTTTGAATGACAAAGCCCAATTGCATCGTTGTTGTCCACTAGGTTCTATATCATCTGATATTGAACTCCGGACGGTAATGGCTTACTCTGTCTATTCACTAAAATGTGATACAATAATTGCTTGCCGTATGTCATATATCACACTGTAACTAATTGGCTGGAATGGTCGTACCTTAACAGCAGACACATCCATCATCTCTCTTGATCAAGTCTCTGTGTTGTCTGAGCTGAATTTCCATGTGGTGGTTGGGAGCATGCAACCTCTTTCTCTGTCACCAATGACTACCTAGGTTGAGGAGCCATTGTCTAATCGATCTATCCCCATCCTAAACCAGTTACTTATTCACTTAGACCACAAAGCCCATATTACAAGTCAGCAGAGTGAAGAAGCAACTGGTTTAGGATGGATAGATCGATTAGACAATGGCTCCTAGGTAGTCATTGGTGACAGAGAAAGAGGTTGCATGCTCCCAACCACCACCACATGGAAATTCAGCTCGGACAACACAGAGACTTGATCAAGAGAGATGATGGATGTGTCTGCTGTTAAGGTACGACCATTCTAGCCAATTAAAGTGCCATTCCACACAAGAACATGGTGTACTTTACAGGAGAGGGTACTAAGCACGCTAACATTGGAAAAGTTAGTGCTCGGCGGAGATATATGAATATACGTAGGACATCTACCGATTGTTAGAAGAGTTGTTTTGTTGGTCCCTTTGTCAAGCTCAAAGACTTAGTTGTCTAAACCTATTAGAGCTTGCAAATACACTTATCATTGAAGTACTCACTTGGCCTGAAATAGACGTCCATGGAGACCCGCTGCCCAAGATAAAGAAAACTTAGCGAACTCACTGTCCATAGCAATAAGTGGAACTATAGTTCTCTTATTATCCCCGTAGACGAGACCATCACCTACTTGAATCACTTTGTTGGCATAGTCCTCAGTCACCTCCGAGAGGTAGGCGATGCTCACTTCCTCTATAAATCAACCAGATGAGATTTCTCTAACTTAATATCATGTGTATTAGTAAATTCGCCGCGCTCTGGGATTTTTTGCTGGTACCAGTGGAAGAAAGGCCTGAGGGCCCGCTTCTGGGGGAGAGAAGCATCGAGTGATAGTATTGTAACTTGGAGGCCTCGAATACGGGGCTTTCATGCTATGGACAGGGCGTATGGGGGAGAGACGAAGCGGATTGCGCAGCGGGTTGCGCAGCGGATTGTTAAGAGGAATCTGGATATCTGCCGACTGAGGAGTATGTAGAGCTGTGAAAAGTCCTGTATATTTATGCGAAGCTCCTGCCAACTTCAGTGCCGCAGGCGACATAGGGTTAGGGTTATTACTTTACTGTACCTCTCGTTACTATAGAAGTTTGCGGATTAAGTTTATAGATTATAGTATATCACCCAGAGAGCAACCACCGAACCTACTGTTACGACTCCTCCGTGACCGAGCTTAGGTAGCCTGCATACTTTTACGCTCCACCTCCTTGCTTTGTATTATCTAGGTCTTCACAAATTCATTGCACTCTGGCTCGGCGGGCAAACTTCAGGTCATTGCCTGAGCGATGCGGAGCTTGTTATTATAATTAATATGGAGCGAAACGACGAATCTCAACTTTATAGGAAATGTAATTTACTGATCCCCACCAAACGCCTATGTGCAAACCAAAAACTACTGCTGCTACTGCTCGCGAGTTTTCAAAGCTTCTTCACCCTTTTTCTTCAATTCCTCCACTCCTTTCGTGTCTTTCCATTTGTCGCATAGCCTCTTCAATCTTTCCCATATTATCAATGCTCCTTCCCCCTTCCCCTCTTCCGTCAGTACACGGATCATCTCCGGTGCTTCTAATGCCCACTTTACCGTTTCCACGCTTCTATTTGCCTTTTCCCACTCCTTCTGCGGTCTGGGGCTAGCTGCCCTCATCCCCTGTACTAGTTCACGACTGACACCCTCGATATGGCTCACCGCTGGTTCAAGAGTACTGGTAGTTGGTGCCATCGGCTCCATACTTGCTCGCATCCGCTTGATGGTATCCGTGGCTGCAATCAACTTTGAATAATTATCGTAGACGAGAGCTTTACGTTCGCCATCGAGGCCGCGAATGTCTACCAACTGCAATGAGCCCGGAAGTATCTGACATGGATGAGAGCAGGGTACCGTTCACAAGTTTATTCTCAACTTGCAACAACTCGCGCACTCCCTTCTCTGCAAGCAGCTTCTCCACATATGCTTCCGCTAAGAAATTATCGCGGTCGAGCTCGGGGAGTATCTCTCCAGAAGCAGAGAGCCCGTAAAATTGGCGAAGGGCGGAGCGGTTGCGTTTTGGTGGGAGTGGGGAGGTGTGTCTAGGACTTTCGAGGCTGTTTTGGCGAGATGAGTGAACGGAATCGGGATTACCGGGGAACGGATAGGGCGCAACGGAGATAGGAGTGGATATGGAGATTGATGGAGTGCGTGAAGATGGAGCAGGAGAAGCTGGGGGCATTGTAGGTGCTGTTGGTTTATCTGGAATGGCCCATGAGGTGACGTTGAAATAAGCATCCGAGCAAATGTTTGTTATTATTTTTAGTACTAGGTCTTACCACCTCCCGCACATAAAATTGACGATGTCTGCACCTCATCCTACACCCTCTATAGACACCCTTCTGCAAAATCTCTCAACCACACACTCTCTCCATGCGCGCCCCACTGTTCTCCGGAACCTCCTTACAAACCTTCTTAGCAGCGCACACCCACCCTCCGGTCACAATTTAATCCAATCCCTCAAATTCCGACTGCTCGCCTCCGACATAACCTCCTCGCTCCAGCCACACGCAAACCTTTGTCTTCCGCCTACCCTACCGAACAATGCGTCCGGCTCTATGACTCTATCCGCAGACGGTATCGTCGTACAAGTCCTCGATATCACAGACATCACTAGTTCACTCGGCGATTCACTGGAGCGTCTGGAGATGACTGAACGTGGTGAGGCGATGCGCGGACGAGAGGTGATTAGAACCGTACCAAGCGAAAACGACAACGAAAGCCCAGGAGCTAGTGGGGAAGCACGCGGAGGAGGAAAGAGTATGCACAAGCTGCTTGTTGAAGACGCTGCTGGGAGGCGTGTGTGGGGGTTTGAGCTAACACCAGTGACGGGCGTGAAGGTTGGAATGAACATTGGGGCAAAGATACTACTACGAGGGTGCACAGTTGCGAGAGGTGTTATATTGATGACTGCTGGGACGGCGACGGTCATGGGTGGAAAGGTGGAGGCGTTGCAAAAGGCATGGGTTGATGGGCGGAAGGAGACGTTGAAGAGTGGGATTGAAAATTTGAAGAGAGGAAACTAAGAGTTTTGAATTTGTCGACGGAGACATAGGAGGAAGAATGGTTTCCTTACTACTATTCTTTTGAATAGTCTAGGTATGTCAGCTGGAATCTTCGCTTTAGCTACTACAAACACTCAAACTACACCAGTGCTCCGTCTCTTGTACAATACATGTTCAATAGGAGCATGGACCAAATGGGAAACAAAAACATTGGTGAAACTATTTTGTTGGGCCAAAACTTTCCCGAGAGTTCACTGCTAAACTCGGCGTGTCATCCGCATCCAATAGCTAAATATCACTTTTTTAACGCAGGTCTGCGTTCAAACATAGAAGGTACAGCCTGTGGATACCTCTCTTCATAATATCGTGGAGATAAAGTAAAGCAAGTGATATCGTTACAAGGTAGAAGGGTACAACATACACAAATATACCCACCCGATTACATCAACATCATGTACTCGCACTCACACTCACCCTTTTGTCGTAAATCCGTCCGTCCCAACCCCTAGAGAGATAAAAAGAAACCCAAAAATGCATGAAGGAGACTCGCTCTGAAAACACCATGACGTCCCACCATGACATGCTCACATTTAAATACAAATCCACATTATTCATCACAAAATTAGCCTAGAACTTCATCGAGTTTTCATAATAATTTGACAGAACACTCCTAGTCTTATTTCCAATCTTTCATCGCATTGCTGCCAAATCGCATTCATTCCGCATCGGTTAACTTCTCTACCAAATGCATTGACAGAATCCTGCGACATTGTTAGCGCGACATCCATGAACATTATGACAACGTCGGAATGCAGAACATACATCACCAAGAGACCAATCGTCACAATAATCAACAGGGCGAATCCAAACCAGCCTAATATCATCGCCGTTACCCCCACTCCTGTTGCCACGCTACCATTCCCCATATTTGCTGCTATGGTTGCAGCGGCTACTGATGCAGTGTGCTGCCAAAGTACCGAGACTAACACAAAAATCGCGGCTACAAATATGACAGCTAACGCAATCTGGGAGACTGCCCGAGACGGCAGTCTCCGCACGCTTGGTCCTCCGTCATATTCCTCTTCGTATCCAGGAAACGTAGCTAGCAACAGTAGCACGACAGTCGCGAGAATAATGGCGACGATGAGGAGGTAGGGAAAGACGATGCTTTCACGGAAGGTCTGCGCAACCCAGACAAGATTGAGAGGGTCTTGATCGGTAGGGATCTGGGCGGCTAGAGATGACGCATTTGCCGAACAGAGCCAGGAACCGCCGTCCGGATTGACACAGATGCCGAAATATCCAACTCTCGCTTCCAATTGCGCATTTCCCACAATATTTCCAATTGCTCTTGACGCACCAGGATCGACTTGAGCTGGATCGAATTGCGGGGACGATCGGTCGTACCATAGATTTATGAGGAATATTGAAGGTATTAAGACGGAGCTTGACGAGCATCCTGCCAATAATAGTGCTGCAGTGGCCTGCATATTAGACAAAGGGCACCAACTAATTCAGCACCATGGCGGGCTATGACATACAAAGTAGAATTATGGCGACGAGTATCAGTACCATAAGAACATGGTGATAGCCTAGAAACGGTACGAGTCCTGTCCAAGGTCAGCAAGATGACTGGAATATAATTCTGAACGACAAGCGTACGCTGGAACCCGAATACAAACTTGATCTTTCTTTCAACCATCTCTATTTCGCTTTTGATCTTTCTGGTCGCACCACCTAGTCAAGACGAACTCGACTTGAGGCAGCAGAAGGCGCCGGTCGTTGCTCTGAATGAGACGGGGAAGTTTAACGGTCGTTGTCTTGAAAGTCGAACTTGGCAGGTTTTGCGAAATGGATATTCGTTGGTTAAGCCCTGGAAACAAATGAATTTAGTAGAGGAAGGAAACGGATGACGATGATGAGTGTGCGCGGTGTAATGGTAGGTGGGTAGGCGTGAGGGAAAGGGTCTCTATCCTAGAAAAGTAGCAATTCGTACAAGTCGCGATGCGCAGGTACGGCTCCGAAGTTGAAAGTGAAGAGGCTGGACAATGTGTTGTAGCTTCTCGGAGGGGCTGAAGCTACGGAGAGACTGGTAAACAAGTGTTGGTACCATGGCAACCAACACAATCCTCGCCACGTCAGTTCTTGGCGCTGTGGGCACTAACCCATCCAATGACTACCACACAAAAAAGAAAATTTACCGAGATGGCTATACCTACCTACTACCGGTGTGCTTTGGTATATCACTGGAGACACGCTTGCTTAAGATTAGAAGCTGGTGATTATTACGAGTATTGCTGAACATACCGACCACATACGTAAATGAGGTACTCTAGGTGAGGTTTGGAAATGCGAGGGGGTTACGGATACTCCGCATACTGATGAAGTTGCATAGTTCACTACCAAAGTTTGTCAAACGCGTGTAGGTTTAACTGAGTGTACTCTACTTTATATAGTATTAAGTGAACCCAAGTTCACAATACGCTGACTTGTACCATGTATTCTACAAAGAAAATCTCCTTGGGTATAAACCAACAGTCCTTCCGAACACAACAGTTTGAGTATGGCCGAAATCCAGCTAAAACGCCAAACGGAATGCAAATGTATGAGCCAATTCCAAGAAAACACATTCATCCCGCAATCATAATTTATCAAATGCAAACTTATCAAACATCCCTTTACCAAATACATTGACGACTTCAGAGCTACCACTCCAATTCGTGCCTATGCTGGTAGTGGGAGGATCAACTTGACTTCCTCTGTTGCTGGTGCTGTTGTTGGTCATTGTAGAGGGCTCCGGTCGCGGCAATGGCTTACTCAAGGTTCTGCATGATGTGGTTCTTTTAGAATTCCCAAGGGCTTTCACCCCGAGATGTTGTAAGGGCGTCATCCTTCTCGGTACAAAGCCCCGCCGTTGGTTCTCAATAATCCCAGTCAGTTTCTTCGGTCCTTGCGAAAACCCATACAGCTCCTTCCAATTTTGGGTGACTCTTGTTGCTGAATCAGTGGAAGCAGCAATTCTCGGTTTCATTTGCGAAGGCGCGAGTTGTTTGGGGGTAGAATCCCTCTTTACAGGATCGGGTTGAGTAGGCTGAGGGACAGTGTCAGTAAGACTCTGAGTATGGCTTAGCTTCGCTGTAGGTGTCACAATTGGCCGCCGACTCTGCGTCTGGAAGAAAGAGCTTCTTTCAGCAGTGTGTGGAACAGTAGGACTGTCAGTACTCTCCTGCGGAGGTGTAATTCTTGGTTTTTTGCTTTCAGCGGTGGTAACAGACATGGGACGTTTCATAGACATTGATATAGATGTCTTAGCCGGTGCTGAAAAAGAACCAAACGTTGCCATTTGATTGAGGTTCTTGGATTGCAGCGGTGTTCGGGTGACTGGTGGTCGTGACTCGGACTGGGGCTTGAAAAAGGAGGTGATAGATTTGTTCTTCGGAGGAGGAGTATTGAATTTCGCGCTTTGTCCCGGCACAGCCCATGCCCGGGCAAAAGGGCTAGGAGCCGAGCCTTTCCCAACCACTACAATCGGTTCCTTGGTCATTGGGTCGAGATCCCCACGCGCAACACGTCGGGTAATCTCTGCTTCTACTTCAGGGCCAATATACACTAAGACTTCGTCATCAATGGCTGTGCCTGGCTCCGGGTTATTGGCCATAACCATCTGCTCCGAGAGGGGACAAAATACTCGTTGGTGTTGAAAGGTCATATCCGCCCGATTGAATGCTTCAAGATATCCATCAGGAATTGCCTTTTTCCCCTCAAACTGGAGTGCCCTGAGAACCTTCTCAACATCCTTGTAACGCCTCATAAGTCGATGCGCCGTCTTAAGACCCATTGAAGGAATATTTTCCAAATAGTCGCATCCACTCAGTATGCACATATGACGAAACTCTGTCTGTGTCCACCCCGCCAAACTAACATCTCTGCATGCGGCGAAATTATCTCGGTTAACCTCTACACATTCTCCGAACTGGTCCAGTTTTGTGATTAGACATTTGACTCCAAAAACAAGAAGATCGGAGTCTTCTGAGACAACGGCGTCAACTATCCCCATCTTCTCGAGGTAGTACAGCTGAGAGTCGGCTTCATAAGGAGCAACTAGGCATTTTACGCCGATCGCAGCGCAAGCATCGATAATGTGTCGTGCCATTGTAGGATTCACATCAATCGATTTCTGTAGTTCGGCGTGCGCTTGTGGCATTCTCCCAAGCTTCAGCAGTTCCAGACCGGACGCTTTGCATTGTGCCCGCTTTCTAAGGCGCAGTTTAGTGATGATAACTTCTCACATGAGAAGCAGCCTGTATACCTCTCGCGCTCGGCTTCCGTTCCCGCCTTGCTAGGAAGGTAGTCTCCATCGAATACCAGGTAGGGTGTAACTCCAAAATGTCGTAACATCTTCACCCGATTCATCACATAGTCGACATATCTAACCGTTCCTAATATTAGATTTGGGTAGGCGTACTATGTATGCTCGGGACGACGTACTTTGTTGTCGGCTTTCCCAGTGCAAGGTCGATAGCACAAGATATGGTACCCTTGTGGAGCCAGCCATATGCGTCAACTCCTACTGTCTTTCCTGCCCATTCCCGGATGTGTGCCTGCCTCTGGATTGATCTGAGTAAAGGAAGAAGGCCTATTTCCAGGGGTGCGTTAATACCGGACGGAGGTTTGACCATTGAGGGTGGAATAAGACTGACCGGTTATGCCCATTTTGCATTTGAGACCCAAGAGATAGTTGGAAGCCGGGTTGAAGTCGAGAGTCGAGACGTGTGTTTTTAAAGCGCGTCTCGCGTATCCGTAAGCCATGCTCCTCCGCTAACCTTAGGTTTCCGATTACCCTAACCCACATCAAATGGACGAAATTATTGGGAACCGGAGAATATGACGTCAACATGCTAACCTGTAGTACTTTTAAGAGATAGCTCTGTATTTTTTAGGTATGGCTGCGTTAGGTATGTTCAACTTCGGTGGTGAGTGAGTGATGAGTGGTGTTTTTCACGTGTCACGTGTTTATTAGTACATCAGAATCTCAACTGAAAAAAAGGAGCCCCCGAATCACCCACCCCCACCCACCCCTACCGCCAGAATGCCCAGGGTTGCTCTCGCAAAAGTCGCCAAAAAGATCCGCAAGAAGAGAGGGGCCCTGGATAATCTTGGAGATCGCGAGGCAGCCCGCTACAACCGTGCTGCGCTGCGAGAGCAGAAGCTAAAGAAGAATGCGAAGACTAGGAATGGAATGAGAGAAATCGACAGTACATGCCCCTTTAGTGTTGCTTTAGGCATGACTAATTGCGGTTTCAGTGATTCGGACTGGTTACTTCAAAGTTGCAATAAAGGATGCTTCAGCGCCACTTGAAATTGCGCAAATCCGGGAGCTCATTAAGAAGTTGGTCGCATTTTACACTGCTGGATTGAAGTCTCTAACCATTTGTTTGTGGCAGTTGGGTTCACCGTGAAGATGGCGAACTTGAGAGGTATGAGCAGGAGCGAAGACTGGGTCGATCCCGTCTCCCGAAGCATGTTGACCTGAAGAATAGGGTAGAGCGGGAGATGGAGGAGTTTGTTACGGGATTCCATTTGCCTAATTTGCAGGACTGGCAGAACATTGAGAATCTCAAGCGGTGGGATGGAACGGTTGGATCTTTGGCGCAGGTTAGATTCACGAGAGTAGCAAAAGAGGGCTCTTCCGTAACGACTGAGAACAAGATAGAGATGTAACTAATCAATGGCTTTGGTATATCTTTAGAAGGAATTCTGCAGTGGAAAACGTTAAAATGGATCGTGAAAAGAAGGTCTTGGTATTTAGTGCTTCGGCTTGGCGACGTCTAGGATGACATGTCTAATTCAACATCTATTTGAGATTTTCTTCTCATCTCTCTTCTCACTCTACCCCACCAACCTATCATCCAACTTCCATCCTTCCTCTCAATTACACCCCAAAATGTTTTCCGCAAGAGCATTTACCCGAGCCATCCGTACACCGGTCGTCCGATCCTTTATTCGTTCTGTCTCCACTACACATCAGCGACTGCACTTGACGTCAGTATGGAAGAGCTCTACTCTTATCCAACAGCCCCGGCTTGTTGCACCTTTCTCCACAACATTCCGTGCTTTTGAGAAGCAGGGTGTCGGTAGGAATTTGCCAACACATGAAGATGGCATAATAACTGTTGCTGACACGGCGTCAAGTCGATGAAGAACTTGCCTTGAAGCTTGAGTCCGAGCTTAAACTTGAGTCAGAAATGAAGGAATTCGAAGATGTTCCCGAGTCTGTGAAGGAATTCCTTGGTAATAGCTCGTTTAAAGTTGTTCCCTTGTGCATACCTTACGATAGTTTTCCTATTGACAAGTGGAACCAGATCAACGACAAACCAGGCCAGGAAGAGGTGGAGCTTATTCGCAAGTTCGGCGATGAGACTATCCGTGTCGTGTTCTCGATTTCTGACCTTAACTCTCTGTCGGAGGAGGCCGCAAATGACGAAGCTCTCTACGATGAGAATGAGGACGAGGATGTCGGACGTGGCACGTTGCAGTCCGGCGGTGCACAGTCTGCGGCTGCTAAAGACCAAGGAAATGTTGCTTCCACTGATGAGGCCATGGAAGAGGACGAGGAGGATACGTACGATGTAGACGAGCCTTCTTTCCCTGCCCGTGTTAATGTTACTATTGAGAAGGTACCTCCCTGTGCATATCGATGATGCGGAAGTTCGTGCTGACGCACAGATATGTATAGCCCAACCAGGGTGCCCTCCAAATCGAGGCCATCGCTCAGGACGGAATGATTGTGATTGAAAACGTCTTCTACCATAAGAATGCCACTTTGGCTACTGCTCAGACCGCTGAAGCTGACTGGGAAAGGAGGGGTATGTATGCCGGCCCTCCATTCGGTAACCTCGATGAGGACCTCCAGGTCTTGTTCGAGAGATATCTCGATGAGAGAGGCATTAACACTTCCCTTGCGCTCTTCGTCCCCGATTACATTGACTTCAAAGAGCAGAAGGAATACTTGAGCTGGCTTGAGAACGTCAAGGGGTTTGTTTCGGCTTAACAGGGGTTTCGGGTTTCAGTCTTTTCATCTCTTTTCTTGGGCTTCCGCTGCCGACTGTAGAACATTCCTTTCACGTTCTTACGCTTTATGAAGATGAGTTCTATCACCACGATCCCTGTTTCTGGATTGCGGTAGGAGTTCAGTTAATCAGGTAGACAGTCCTATGTACAATATCATAAACAAAAAAGTTTTGCCCTAACGTAGTTCAGTCAACAATCATGCTTCGAGGTCACCGCTACCTCCCACCCCCTTTGCAGACCCTCACCAAGTACCCCTCACCAACCCCCAACTTCACCTCTTGTCACCATCAGCAAAAACAGGTTATTATTGATTAAGGCTATTAACTATCCTGTGCCCAGGAATCTCGTAATACGATGTTGGTGATTTTAAGAAATGGAATCATGTGCAATCCCTGTGATAATATTATGAATCATCTACCATTCTTTTATACGTGATCTGCCCCTGACATAGGTTTTAACAAATATATTATAAAGCTTCTGGGATATTATATTGAGGTTAAGTGCTAACTGCGCATGCTTTAATAGTTCTATAACTTCCTCTCTATGATATGGGGGATTTACAGACTAATTTACTGGCACTCTAAGTAAAATACAATTAAGGATATTTTGACTATATATCTGGTCTCTTATTTACACTATTGGGATATGATACTAAAACTTATACTTGGATTGAATATAGGTAAATCTAATTAAAGCTTTACTTAGAAATATCAATAGAATATTAATGGGGGCATTTACATGATTTCACTACAGATATCAATTACTCTACTTATTGAGGCTCAGCGTTGTTAACTACGTACAGTGAATTAATTTACGTATGTACCTGCGGGTACCCTAGGCTAGGTATGTCATGAAAGTAATGTTGATCCCCGCACGCTAGTGACAGGACTGGCTTATTGTTACACAGGCGACCTACATACCATAAAACCTACTATTGATGTGTCTGCCACGACAGCCTTTCCTTTGTGGCTCACTTCGCTCGTTCATTTCAACCCCGCATCAATCCCTCCTCTTACCTCTCTGCTATTTGCTTTCTACATTTCGCATCTGCCACCAGACAGCCAAAATGTTCAGCGCACCTGTTGGACAAATCCCATTCCCCGTCACGTACCGGCCTCGAGATTTCATCCCAGACAACCTCAGAACCTGGAGTGTCATCCAGAACCACGCCCTACCAGAGCGAGAAGCGATCCGTGCAATCCACGTCTATGACTTTGACAACACACTCTTCACCTCGCCACTTCCCAACCCGAAGCTGTGGCATGGACCCACTCTGGGCCACCTTCAATCACCGACATGGCTTGCTAACGGCGGATGGTGGCATGATTCACGGATCCTTGCGGCGACGGGGTATGGATTAGAGGAAGAGGAGCGGCGTGCTTGGGAGGGCTGGTGGAATGAACATATCGTGCAACTTGTCCAGCTCAGCATGCTACAGAAGGATGCACTCACCGTACTGCTGACAGGACGTTCGGTAAAAGGGTTTGCGGCATTGATTGAGAGGATCGTGAAGAGTAAGGGTCTACAGTTCAACATGATTGTACTCAAGCCAGAGACTATGCCCTCTGGTCATGAACCAGAGAGTACTATCTCGTTCAAGCGTGTATTTTTGGAGGAGTTATTGGATACCTACCGCGAGGCACAGGAACTACGGTAGATATTTCTACGGACTCACCTCAGACCCCGCTGACATACAAGAGCAGTATTTACGAAGATAGAATGAAGCACGTTCGCTCCTTCGAAGAGTTCTGTCAAAACTACACTCAAACCACCTACAACCGTCGTGCGCATCTGAATTTTGAGGTTATCCAAGTCGCAGAGGTAGCTCGTACCCTCGACCCTATTGTGGAGTTATCACAGATTCAGAAGATGGTGAACGAACATAATTCTGCTCAGCGCACGCAAGGACGAGGGGGTTATTCTCCACTGCGCATCAAGAAGACGGTCTTCTGCAGCGGGTATCTGCTTAATGCTGCAGCTAGTGCCTCTCTCCTTAACGCCCTCGAAGTTCCGTCAATGGTAGCAAAGGAAAACGACGTAAAACTACTCGCTAATAACGTGCTGATTTCGCCAAAACCTGCGTCCAAGTCGGTACTTTCCAAGACTGGTCCATTCGGGACAAAGGTTGAGTTTGAGGTTATAGGGGTAGCGCATTGGGAACGCCGTGTCTGGGCGGCACTAGTAAAGCCCGTGGAAGAAAGTGTAAAAATATACACCGACAATCCAGAGCCGATCATAGTCCTTGCCGTCCGGCGAGGTACAAAGCCTGTTGAAGCCCAGCGCATTGATCCTTCGAGTTGGAAGCGTCCTATAAAGGCGGGTATAACTTTCAGCGCAACAGTTGGAGAGCGATTGTTGCTAAGGATCGAGGAGGATAACCATGAAGGCGAGTTCGCAGCGCTATTTCCTAAGCGAAGATCATCCGGGAACATGAATGTCAATACCACCACCAGTAGCAGTGCTACTCCCCCACAGGCTACGATGGCAATTCCAAGCTGGGGGACAGCTGGTAGGTGGTGAAGAAATGAACGCGATTTTCTTACTTATACCCCCTGTTCCCTTTTGATTTTTGGTGTTCCGTCTTGCTTCGTTTGAATGTACCCCAATATGCTTGATGCCTGCACGTTTCTTGTGGTTTCTTATTGTTCCATTAAGGTACCCACCCACACTTCCATCGCCAATTTGGTATGCGAGGTCACCACGGAACTCGAGGGGGTGGAAGAGGAGGCGGAGGAACGCAGGGTTTTTTCGGTAGTAGAGGGGGAAGTTGGAGCAATGCGGGCCGGAGTAGGGGACCGCCGATGAGGGATCATGGACCAATTGGTACGGTTGCCGATATGATGTGGTTGAATGATGCGTACTAGTGACACGTGATATGCTCCTTTGTCATGGAAGCTTCAACATTCAATAATTTGTCTGGATCGCTCATCATATACCTACTTAAGTAGCCCTAAGTTTGTTGAAAACGCCATTTATATTCTTCTCCTTGGGATCTCCTGCTGTGCACAAATTCGCAACAAAACTTTTACTGTGTCTTAGAACGATGATACTTACTCGAGTACACCACTGGTTGTTGGGGGAGATATCCCTCGCTAAACGCGCTATCAGGTGACTACCCAGGTAGTAAAAGGTCGGCTTGGCAGCCCAAATCACGCCTGGAAGGAATCTTACGATGTCTAGTTCTTCCCAGTTCGAACATCAACAGACAATACCTCATGACCTCACCAGTCATGGTCTACTCCATCTCGCGATCACTACCAATGCCAGTGCCGCGAGCATCACCTCCACATTACCAGACCTTCCTTACACCTCTCTTGCACCGGCGGTTTGCTCACGCCTGTCTGATCTCTCTCGGTTTCTGCTACCTCGAAGCATTTCTCATTAGCGACAAATCGAACCGTGAGACCAGCCTTCCCTAAATGCCGAAATTCAATGAAGCTTATGTGAACAGCTTTTTGGGTTGTTTTCCCGGTCAGCTGGACGGGAGTGAAATGCGTGGTGCTATTTTTTCTCTCGGCAATGCCTATCTTGATTCTTAGGATCGCTCAGTTACATGGTTCGTCCTCTCTCCGTGTACACTACCGCTGAATTCTGCTAATTGAATTTAGTTGTGAAGAGAGCGAATCCCTCGCCTTTTCATACCCTTCAAAGATCCATTGGGTCATTCTCTACTTATACAACCATATTCACATACTTGGCCTCTTCAGTCGTATTTACGATCCTGTACCTTTTGTCGAGCAACAACACAGACCAGCTTAGGGTTGTAATTGAGGGGAGGTATATTAGAGCCCTATGATTTTACAGCTTTCCACTTATTGATCACTTGATTACTAGGAGCTACGAACGACCCCGACTGAACGAACGGTTCCTTTACTTGATATTCTTTTCTGCCTATATTGGAGTCCTTCAAGGAATCCACCACGTGGCCCAGGACAGGGCGAGATTGGAATTCCCAGACGTCCCGGTGTGCTCCGATATAAACGATCAAGTCGCAGACGCAGCTGACGAATGTCCAAGATTACATCGTACAAAGAGGTGGCTAGAAGACAGCTTCCTCTCCTCGGATGGAATGCGGGGGCTTTGATGGCTGTGTCAGCTGTTACCGGACCTTTTGCGTATCTACCTTTCCGACACTTGATCTGGTCGTACACCTTATGGTTTGCCCGCCAATTTTACTGGTCAGTTGTCCTTAACATATCCCATACCACCCATAGAAATTGATTCATTCGCTAGGTTAAACCGTTCGGCAGCACTACCAGTGTTCCCAGTTGGACCGGGACTATTTATTCGGTCGGGGGTTATAGCATTCCTGACCTGTCTGTCGGCTGAAATCGCCCACGTTGCATTCACCTCCTTTTTTATTGAAGACCCATTCCAAACCAACAAAACTGTATCTGATAAATCCAGCGACCCAAACGGGACGCTTGTGACGGGCATACGGGCTACGAAGGCACCTCTGACGCAGGTAAGAGCATCTCATTGTGCGCATGAAACCCAAGTGACTGGTTATGATTACCCTAGTCAATGGCCTTCTGGGAACTCGATTTCCTTGCCACTACGCGGCCTGACAGAAGACGCTCGATTTTTGCCGATGTCGACCGGAAACCTCAAAAGATGTGGGAGCAAATCCTCGGCGAGTGTTTACAACCTATCAACGAAGTAGAGATAAAGTTGATGGAATTTCTTACACCTCCGGCCCCAATGTGCGCCCCAACCCCGGCCCCTGAACGGACATCCACTACAATCCCCCAAAACCCACCAGCCGTTCTAATGGGCCAAGGCAGTATAGTGGTCTCCACGAAGCCGTCCCCCGGGCGGAACCTTATTGATATGATGCAGTCAGATGATGGCGCATCTCCTAGCACAGCTCTCCGAAAGCACCTTCCCATTCCCGAGTCCTTCAACACAAGTCAGGCAGGGGCATCGGTGATTTCCCGCATGAAGGAACAGATCACGCCGCTACTGGCGTCTCCTTATGGCAAACCATTCAGGCAAACGGTCCAACGAGTGACTACTGGGGCGATTCCCAACGTACGGATTCCAGTCCACGCTATATCTGGTTAGAACCCTGTTTTTCGTATCTTGTCGCGCTGTCTGTCAGCTAACCACCCATTCCAGCACTGGGTAAATTGGTGATCGCATCGTTAGAAGAGGACGAGCTTGGTGTTGTACAGGTTCACGTTGGCAAGATTCTCCAATCTTTCTATGCTACGCTCGAAACGCTAGAGAAATACGTTGCAAACCCTCCCCTGCACTGGACCGACACCGAAGCCAAGAGCGGACATATTCGATTGCAGGAGCCAGAGTTGCTTATTCTGAAGTTGAGATCTACGATTGGCGATATTACGCAGGGTTTTAGCCGGTTCCTGGATGAGATGGAGCTTCCTGGAGATGTAAGGAGCAAGCTCCCTACCATCTAAATATACGAACGTCTTTATTTTGTCTACTACTTTGCTACTCAATGTGTGATGATGGCGTTTTCCTGGATCCGAGTCCCTCAGACGATGTACAATAATAGAATGATACATTGTGTTTCATTTTCCTTCCCTCTGTCGTGTACAATGCTCACACGATGCAAGGCCATCATCTACAGTAGTGGAAGTCCATCGAAAAGCGTTATCAACGGTGTGTCCTGCAGCAGCGGAGGCCGACTCTCAGTTGCCTGTGCCCCCATCACCTGTACTTGCGGAGCGTTCGTTTCCGGTACAAAAACGATTTTAACACATCCTTCCAGCTGTAGCAACAGCTCCTGGAACTGCTTCTGAATAGCAGAGGCATTATCACGCATATGTCTCCGGAACATAGCCTCGATGAGCCGTTCAGTATCGCCTCTTACAGAGTCAACGCGTTCTATGAGTCGTCTAATAGAATTCATGAGGTATTCTTCTTCGTAGACACTCCCTTTCTTCCCCCTGGCCCGCTTTCTCTCATCCTTTCGACGATTTTTGGAGGTTTTGCGAGATTCACCTGTCAAGGCTGTGCCTAATGTGTTACCGGTATATCGTGTGAAGAGGGAGGCGGAAGTAGAAGCATTTGTAGGAGCGAGGGAGACATTGTCGGGAGCGTCGGCTTCGGTGATGCCATCGAAGTATGCCAAAGGGTTATTAAGGTTCTTTTGTCGGAGCTCCACTATGCGGGCGGTCTGTGCTGCCAGTTGGCCTTTGCATTCCGCCAGCATCTCTGAGGTTGATCTGAAAGTTTCTGTTAAGGCGGGATCGACTACATCTTGTAATAGTTCTGATTTAGACTTCAGTGCAACCTGTATTCACTGAGCTATATGCTTGAGATTTAGACGGGGAGCAAGGAAGTACAAACCACTCTCATAGCCTCCCCGAAATGGCGCCCTTTACACAATGCCTTTGACGCCTCTTTGACGTCGTTTCGATAATCTAGATACACAGTAGCAGCGCTCCTGTAGTCCTTGTTGTCGTAAAGACTATCGGCAACCGCACTACTGAGTGTACCCATAGCTTCGGCTGATATTTGGGCCTGTGTGGCGACAAAGAGGCATTCTTGCCATAAGCCAGCGCTTTGATAACTTTGAATGGCCAAATCTGCCTTGCCGAGAAATTCGTAGGCTGAGACGCCAGTAAGCTTAGAATATATACTTCATCGATAAGGAAGGGACACATACCATATCCAGCCTCACGGAATCGACTGACTGCGAAGAGAAAAGTTGCATAATCTTGCATGATTGCCTGAACCAGCTATTAGCAATGTTCTTTCGCCACCGCCAAACGGGGTATCTACCATCAAACTCTCTTGGTCATACTTATATAAGTCAAGAGCTTTTGTATACAATTCCTTCTGCATTATATACCGTCTCGTCTCCTCGAACGCGTTTGGACCCATCTCATGCAAGCTTTTGAGTGCTTTCGAAAACCTGCCTAACCGGTCGTCAATGGTAAATCTCCTTCGAAGCTCGTCCATCTCTTGAAGACTTTGCAAGAACGGAAGGTATTCTCTAGGGTCCTAGTTACGTTAGCTGGATAAACTGCTGAGTGGTTTATCATAAAAAACCTTCTGGGCCTGTTGCGCAACCATCAAGGCAACCCCAAGATCATATATTCCCAATGACGTGTCATATAACTTATTGACATCGCATAGGAAACATATATGCGTGATTGCTTGTTCATAGAGCTCCTTCCCTTAGTGTTGTCAGCATCATAAATACTTCCATCAGGTATTGACATACCCTTCAGTGTCGCAATCAAATTCAACGCAGACTCATGGTCTGGTGGACTTTTGCAGACATGTGCTGTGATAATGTTTTGTATGTTCTTCGAAAGATGCTTCTTGCTGAGGTTATCTATGAATGCACTACATATGCCATTCACCTTGTTACCCCTAGCCACGTCCTTTCTAAGTCCGAGCGCAGGTGCACCACCTGGCAATAGCGTCTCTCGGTACATCGTTTTCGTGACATCCTCTTCCCTATTACAAGTCAGAACAACCGATTCAGTGAAGAGAGCTCCACCCACCGGAGTTGTGACAGAAATAGGTCGATGTATTCTGTTTTCTTCAATTGCTGCATGAATAGCTCTATACATTCCAGAAACTGGTTGGGGGCATAATCATGTATTAAGTTCAAGTCTACCCGGTTATTACGGCACGCGAGAAAGGCTGTTTTGTAATCCCGGGCTTTAATGCTTCTTCTCACACCAGCCAAAACAAGCGCTCGCGGGTATATCGTTTCTAGGTTACCCCTCGGCATCTGAAGAACTAACGAAAATGCGGATGGTATGACGCAGACCAAACGGGAACCTCGCTCGACGTTTCGGCGACGTTCATCGCCACTGGCTTCGTTCGAAGGAACCTCGAGATCTATTCCCCGGAGCGTGTCAGAGATTAGTAGTTAAAGGGGATATGGACCATACCATGGATGCTTGGAGTCAGATGAATAAAATTGATAACATGCTGGCTAGTAGTATATATCAAATGTGCGTCGGTAACTGAGAATGAAGTACAGGATGAAGCAAGAAGGCGTTCATTAGCATACAGACGGCCACCTTGGGATAGACCGAATACTATAATCTTTCTGGAGTCAGAAGCGGAACTGTGAGCACGTGCACGAAACATACATTTCCTTCCATTGCGATTGCTTCCATCCATGGACATACGACGGGCAGTTTACAGACTGGAGATTGCATCTGGTCTGCAGCGTTATATCGAATAACATTTCCGTTTTGCTCCTGGAAGAATAACGATCCCCCATCACCGGCAGACCGAAATGTGCAAACTGAGGATGATTGCAATACATAAAGTCCATCTTGTTGCACGCTGCCGGAAGCCCCCAGTGATAAGCAGCGTAAGACACTCTGGCCACTTTTATTATCTCCTAGAAGGCAGATGGTGTTCTCTCCAATAAAGCTGACCTGACGAAAGGTTTCAGGGCCATTTACCGCCGCAATTTTATGATTGACTTGTGGATCTGTGATTGGTTTTAAAGACCACTTGATGAGATCGACACCGACTTGCTGCAAGGCAACGATACGGGTACCACTTGGGCTTATGGCAATATCGACCGGTGTTGCTTCCAGATCGGCTTGATACAACGACATCGGTGGCGGAATATTTGCGACTCGCATAGGCGTTATTTTAAGCTTATCTGTGGTAGTGGTGAGATTCTACGTAGGGCACGTTGTGGATTACACCCACCTCCATCGATCACCCCGACAATTCCGTGGTCATTGGGGGCCGTGGAAATGCCTGTGGCAGTATGCCAGATAAATGTGTTGATATTGACCATTGCTGAACGATATCAGCCGCGGTACAACTTGGGTAAACCGATTTAAGTGCACAGTTTCTTACAGGACGTGGTAATGGCAAATTTTAATGGCTTCTCGGGATGCCAAATGAGTGTACACTTGCCAGCTCGGGAAGGAAGCTCAAGTTCTTGCTTTAGATACCAATGATAATTTCCCGTGCTCCACAGCTGAACGATATCTTCCAGACAGACAGCTAGCACTGTAGAATCGCCGTTCCAAATCATTGATCCGACATTAAAATCGGCTGATCTAGTTTTGAGAGTAAATTGTCCGTGGCGAAGTCCGTTTCGTTCAAAGAATACAACGTCCGCCCTATCCGGTAGACGCTGAATACCAGCAATCAAGTTTCCTACTGGCCTCCAACTTAGAGGTGACTCTAATCCATCCACTGGTTCGCTGACGCTATCGAGCTGACCCTCGCGGCTGTATACCCGAATAATCCGTCGTTCCTGGTTTTCAATAGTAGAAATCGCCAAGTATGAGCCATCGCCTCTCCAAGAGATTACGGTGGTACTGTCATCATAAGGACTTAATTTCCCCTGGTCAATCTTTTCCGGGACTGTAGGATCTCTTAGACTCTGTGTCTTTGCATGCTTTCCCTGGAATTGTGTTTCAGCCTTCCCCCAGCCAACCGACACATGTCGGGAAGCCTTGACGTCTTCAGCAGAAAATGAGACTTCTTCAATTAGCTCAAACTCTCGTGTCATCAATGTGAGGGTGCGAGAAATTGTAGTAATTGCTAAGATCTCTTCGTCAGGCGACCATGCTGCAGCAGAAATTCCGTCTGCTATGGATCCTACGATCTCAACCTCAACCGCAGGCTCTTCCCGGACGAGCACAATGTCACCGCTGGCAAAGATGACGCATGTAGACAATGTATCGGCAAGGTAATGTATACTGAGAATCTTATCACTGGCCTCGCCATCCCATGAGGTTATGAGGATGGACTCCCCGGTCGACTACTCGTATATTAGGAAATGAACAGCGTGTATCATTAGTGACATACCGTCAATCTTGTAAGCTCCACAAGTCTCTGTCCTTCTGAGGGTCCACATGCACATATCAGACTATCCGTAGAAACGTCCCACGTTGATGCAGTGATGGGCGCATCTGGAACAGTAGTAGATTCGACATCAAATGAAGACTGTTGGATCTTCAGAAGATTGCGCATCGTGAGTTGAGAGATATAGATCTAGAGCCCTGCAGTCAGTACTTCAACCCCTCCAAAAAATCGCGTTTCACCCCACCTGAGAGCCGCGCTAATGGATGTCACGTAAATGCGAGATATGCCCTAACGTACGTTACCCGGTGCCATGGTGCTTGGACACTCTGGAAGCGCCTGTGTAACTACAAGGCTCTGCATTTTCTAACCCGCAAATTTTCACACCTAGTTACGGTTATCCGGCGACATTCGGTTTGATGAATAAGCGCCGAGTGATTGGTGATGATTGGTGATGCGTCCTCCCTATTCTTGAGCTGTGCAGCAACTTACAGCTTTGCTACAAGCCCACAACATCAACAAAACAATCAATTGAGTACAGTAAAGCCTTTCTGCACTTTTTTGAGCCATTCTAACCAGTTTCTAGATATCCTACCTTCTGCTGCACCTCTTTGCAAGCCTGCTGTAACTCTACCATCCAATTCAAATCAAGTACTGCTCATTGGCAAAAGTGCAAATCTACTATAGGCTGTACTACGTGCACATGCACAGCTCATAGCAAGCTTCCCATGGACCCCTGTGCGATGCACAGCCTATAGTCATCTATAGTTAATTCATACAAATGTATATGTGGGCCTAGTATTGGCAAGGGGTCTGGGTAACCTGCCAGTCGTCGGGGTTTGGACCGCAAAAACAGGTCGGTTGGGTTCCAGACCCGTTCAAAAACCCAACCTGCTGACTCTTGGTGGGCCAAACATGGACCCATACCCGTCAACCCATGGGTTTTGCTGGGTTTTGCTAGACCGATATGTTCCAATCACCGGTTCTGCATTTCGGGTGTCACCATTTATCATCGCATTCAGATATGCTACTGTCATTTGCAAAATATTGACATTGGTACGTCACTGTTTGTTTTTGATGTAATGGCTGCCTTAATCATCAAAACGAAAAGAGACACGCACCCTACCACATCCTGAAAATGAGTGTCAACAGAGCATCAATGATTGTAGTTGGTCGTCTATCTTGGGTAATCTGGGGGGCAACTGGTTGCACACTGTCATAAACATAGTATTGGCCGCCTTTATAGCAAAAAGAGAAAGCAAAACACTCCCTACCGCATCTTGAAAATGTTCCTCAATGGACCGTCAATGATTTTTGGTCTTGCATTGTCGGTAATATGAGTGGCACGTGATCACAAGCATCCATAAACAAGGATATGGCAGCCTTTATAGGCAAATATGTACAGGATATTCCCACCACATCCTCTGGGACAGTAACAACTCATTTCATTCACAGAGCTACCATCAAGTGTTCTTGAGCCTTTTGACTTACAAATCCAGTCAAAATGATGTATATAGACTATAACGACCACATCGCGCTGTGATTAACCACGATGCAAGGCCAACAATCGTTGGCGCTCCGTTGACACTTATCTTCAAGATGGGGCAGGGAGCATGTCACTTTCTCTTTATCCTATAAAGGTGGCCAATACTTTGTTTATGACTGTCTGCAACCTGTTGCCACCCAGATTACCCAAGATACACCACCAATAATCAATGACACTCTGTTGACGCTCATTTTCAAGATGGGGCAGGGAGGGTATTGCAATCTGTTTTTCATATAATGGTGGCCAGAGATTCCTATATGACTGTCTGCAACCTATCAGCGGTCTGATTACCCAGGACGCAAGACGAAAAATCATTGACACTCCGTTGACGCTTATTTTAATGTAATGTATAGTCAATATCTGCTGCCATCGATAATTGTATAAATAATTATTTTGACTTACTGGTTGCATTTCTGTCTGATTGAGAATCAGCCCGTTGGCAAAGCTGTATCAGCAAAATGTATTTTAGTCACTGGGAGCCTCCAGGAGTGTCTGAGAGGAGGCGGAGTGTAAACTTAGAAGCGTCAATTTCAGGAGAGAACCAGACCCTAGGAGGGCATTCCGGCCGGCCATCGGAGTAACTGGGATCTCTGATGACTGGTACGGGAGCACCATGGGAGCGGTTGTGAGAAGTTTGGGAGCACCTGGGACTG
>Ga0307515_10001368_pt1 | contig 55146 bp, 55 predicted proteins | sample 17_EM_MG_FD_194513 | JGI IMG/M metagenome (GOLD analysis project Ga0307515, IMG submission 194513) | Populus trichocarpa ectomycorrhiza microbial communities from riparian zone in the Pacific Northwest, United States - 17_EM | ecosystem: Host-associated > Plants > Roots > Unclassified | place...
CTGCTGATGTGTTAGCCAATGGTCTGAATATTTTAAAGTTGGGGCGTTGTAATTACGGGGGATATACTACCGCTATAAAGTTATTAACTTTACCACATTAACCCCTGTCAATATTACAACAAACAAAGTGGCTAAAGATACATTTTTTCGTAAAAAGATAACCCTGAATGCAGGAGGGAAACTTATAAGCCTGGCTACGCCGAAGGTAATGGGGATAATCAATATTACGCCCGATTCTTTTTATGCTACCAGTCGCAAGCCTTCTGTTGATGAAGCTTTGCAGCAGGCCGAAAAGATGCTGGCCGATGGCGCTGCGTTTTTAGATACCGGGGCTTATTCTTCCCGCCCGGGTGCCAAAGATATTACTGTTGAAGAAGAAACCGACAGGCTGTTGCCAGTTGTTGAGGCAATTGTAGCTACTTTCCCCGATGCTGTTTTATCGGTAGATACCTTCCGCGCACAGGTTGCCGAAGCGGCAGTTAAAGCAGGTGCGCAGATAATTAATGATATATCGGGCGGCACGTTGGATGCTGATATGTTTGCCACGGTGGCCCGCCTGCAGGTTCCCTATATTTTAATGCATATGAAGGGAACGCCTCAAACTATGGTGCAAATGGCGCAGTATGATGATGTTTTTAACGAGGTACTGGATTATTTTGTAAGTAAGTATCAGCGGCTAAAACAACTGGGCGTACATGACGTGATCATCGATCCAGGCTTCGGCTTTGCCAAAAACCAGCAGCATAATTATACGCTGATGAAGCGGATGCAGGATTATGATATTTTGGAACTGCCCCTGCTGACAGGTATATCCCGCAAAAAAATGATCTACGGTTTATTGGGAGGCACCGCTGCGGATGCATTAAATGGCACAACCGTTTTAAATACCATCGCCTTGAGTAAAGGCGCCAATATTTTGAGGGTACATGATGTAAAAGAGGCTGTTGAGGCGGTGAGGATTTGGGAGGCTTGCCAGTAAATATTTTTCATGGAAATCCAGGTAGCTACAACGGCAGATATTGAGGCAATAACCCATGTGGAGATTGAAAGTAAATTACAATCGTTTCCCGAATTGATGGAGCCGCACGATACCGACTTTGAAACAAGGGCTTACCGGTGGAAAACTTATTTTGCAAAGCAATCACCTGCCAGCGCCATGCCGCAAAGGATCATATTAAAGGCTATTGACCAGGATAAAATAATAGGCTATTTGGCGGTACACCTAACAAGCCGCTATGATAAGGATGCCGAAATTCAATCGTTTTATGTGTTGAAAGAATATCAGCGCCGTGGGATTGGTACAGCACTTTTAAAGGAGGCCATAAGTTGGGCTATAGACCATAATGCCAAAAGCTTGTGTGTGGGCATCGCTCCGGAAAACCCATATCAACAGTTTTACCTGAAATATGGTGGAAGTTTTTTAAACCCGCATTGGATTGTTTGGGAAGATATAAGTGAATTGAAAGTGAAATTATACATATGAGGCCGATTGCCGCGAGGTTCCAGCTCGTGGCTAAACATGCTTTCAGCTTTCGGTTGAACTGACGCCAAAGGCTTCAATCAGCTTTACCCACGAGTTACGCTGCGCTAACCTCGAGGGAGAAATGGAAGGCGGAAGTCGCTATCCATCAGTACTGCGTTTTTAGTAAACAAACCACCCTGCCCAACTTTATTTTAATTATTTTACCTTTGCCTATTATCTATGAGAAAGGTACATGATTTTATAAGGCGGGCTATTTTTTATATTATTGATCTGTTTTACAAGCCCTTTAAAAAATGGATGCCCTTACATACCTTCCGTTATGCGGCATGTGGCGGGGGCAATGTAGTATTTGATATAACACTGTTTTCGTTTTGTTATAACTTCATTTTTCAAAAGCAAAACCTGCACGTTGGTACGTATACTTTAAGCCCGCATATCGCGTCGCTGGCTTTATCTTTCAGCATATCTTTTTGCACCGGGTTTTACCTGAACAGGTATATTGTTTTTAAAGAATCGGGACTGAGTAAAAGGGGGCAGCTTTTGCGCTTTGTTTTGGTAAACGCCATCTGCATAGTTTTGAACGTTATATTCCTGAAAATTCTGGTTGATTGGCTGGGTATTTATCCAACACCATCAAAAATTATAGCTACAGTATTTATCGCTGGTTTCAGCTATTTCAGTCAAACACATTTTTTCTTTAAAACTAAAAAGACCGCAGCCTAAGTGGTGCCGTATCAATTTAGTAAACCCAAAATCATAAAAAATACAAACTCCATAGCCAGCAAAACAGGGCCCGCTTTACTTTGAGGGGGGAATTTAAATTTCTCGAATATAAAAAGCATCAATGCGCTTACCGCAAACCAGCACGCGTAATTTTTTATGGGGATTGTGTTTCCTGCCCAATGCCAGTAATCAAAATGTATAGCTACCGGTTCAATGAGTATATCAAGTAAAACCAGCACCAATGCTCCGGCAAAAATGCGGACGTAAATATTTTTGATGCGGCTGCGCTGCATGAGCACCCCGGTAGCGTATATCAGCAAAAACCAGTTGATACCAATCATAAGCGGAACACCAAATAATTTTATACCCAGCGTGTCGCCATATGTATAGCTGCCAAATAGCCAGCCGGTATGCACCCCAATAAGCTCGGCAACAAAACCCAATGTAAATAGCAGCAAGACAAACAACCCGAACCTGCCATTGGGGCGATTATGACTGCAGATGATAACGCCCGTCATAAGCAATAAATGCCAGGGAACCAGGTCAAGAAACGTAGTATCGAAACCCGAAAGGTTAAACCCTATAGTACCTACTGCATGGAAAAGTATGATAATAATGATGGCAATGCGCTCCGTTTTTACACTGCCGGTTGATAGTTGGGTGTTCAAATCCTGCGCCCCTTCCATACCGTGGTTTTGGTGAGATATTTTTGGATAGATATAAAAGCGACGATCATCATGTTGGTCATTTGCAGCGGATGCAATAATACGTTATACAAAGCATTTTGTCCCGATGTAAACGAGATCATTATCCGGGTAAGGATGATGAGGCCGCCCATAAACAGGATGAGCGGCAGGTTCAACGTCATGACCAACAGCAACGGAAAAATAATAACCAGCAGCAGGTACATTAAAAAGCCCAGGATGCTATAGTTAAACGCCGCCAGGAAATTTTTACTAAAGCCGGCCAGGGCTTCGGTATAGCTTTTGTACATGCGGCAACTGATCATGCCGTTGGCCAGCAGGGCCTCGCCATTATAGGTTTTGGCCTTTATGAGCCGCATAATTTCTACATCCTCTACCACTTTATCCTTTACGGCTTTGTGCCATTGCTGTTGGTGATAAATAGGGGCATCAAACAGCATAAACTGCCCGCTGGCTGCTGCAACAGACGGGTTTTTTACCAGCGATATTAACCGCACAGGCAGCAGGTTCAATAAAATAAAATGCATCAGTGGTACCACCAGGTTTTCGCCTAAAGTTTGCATTTGCTGGTTGGCAAACAAGCTTAGCAGACCCAGGCTGCCGGTGTGCATGCGGTGTACGGCGCTGTTTATTAAACCCGGTTGCACCTGCTCGTCAGCATCCAAAAAAAGCAGATAATCGCCATCGGCCTGCAAGGCAAGCTGATGACAGGCAAAGTTTTTACCTATCCAGCCGGCAGGTAACTCCGCTCCTTTGATTACTTTAAACTGGGCATGCGCCTGGGCAAATTTTGAACACACCGCATAAGTATCATCTGTCGAGCCATCGTCAAGCACCAGTACTTCATAGTGACGATAATCCTGCTGATGGATGGATTGCAGCAGTGTTAATATATTGCCGCCCTCGTTGCGGGCTGGGATAAGGATGGATACCTTATCGGTATAGTGTTTAGCTACACGTCGTAATTTAGGGTCGGATATAAAGTTGAACAGGGTTACTGTAAAACGCAGGATGATGAAGAAAAGGGTGATTAATATAATTACGGTCACTTTATATATCAAATTGCGTTTGAAGCAGTTTTGAACTGCTGTAATGTTGCTGATAAGCCTCTTTTAAACCGGCGATGTTTGGATAGTTATTGTTATCTCTTTTCAAATAAACGGTTGCCGTGCTCTTTTTATGTTTAAAGTACTGAATAAATGTTGAAGCGAAGAGTAATTGGTATTTTCCCTGGGCTTTTTGCATAATCCGGAATACGCCTTTGTCAAAACGCACGTCGTCCACATAGTTTGAAAACAACTTTCCCTGCGGAAATATGAGCACAAGATTCTGCGGGTCATCCAGCAGCCGGGCAGCATAATCAAGCGACTCGATGATATCCCTCGATTTTTTGGTGACCGAAAAAGCCCCGGCAAATTTAAGGTAGTGCAGCATGTGCACCGTTTTTTCCTCGACCATTACATGGTATCGCTTTTTTAACAATTTTTCGGTTACACAATATAATATCAAGCCATCCCAAAAACTAAAATGATTGGCTACCAGCAATACCGATTTGCTTTTATCAATCTCCACATCATTAAGTAACACTTCATGAAACTGCCGTGCCACTATCCATTTTACATAGTAGTGGATGATACGGTTAATGAAAATATTCTTTTTATTGCGAATCACTTTAGTTGTGAGTTTTGAGTGATGAGTTGCGAGCCGGAAGTCCGCAGCCGAAAATTCTAAGTAAGCAAAAGTTGACTTAATACTTAGACTACAGACTTCCGACTTCAATTAGTGTTTCATATTTATTTGGTTTAAAAGTGCCTGCTGGTGATAGTCGTTAACGCGTTGTTTTAACTCGTCAAAAGTAAACTCGCCGGCTACGCCACAATCAAAAAGGTGAACATACGCCCGCGGCTTTAAGCTTTCAAAATAATCAATCAGTGTGCAGTTGTACACCACCTGGCATGGGCCTTTAATTTGCTGTATCAGTTTATAAGTGCCTTTTTGTATCTCGATATGAGTTTCATGATTTGATCGTATCTCGCCCTGCGGACACATCATCACCAGGTTACGGGAGTCGTCCAACAATCTGGCCGCGTAGGTTAATGACGAGTCGCTTTGGCGCGCTCCCCTGATTATTGAAAACATACCGACATAACGCAGGTAAGTATATTTAAGGGCATGATCATGATGCATCATTAAATGCCATCGCCGTTTTATACTTTTAACAGCCACATAATTTGATAAAAACGACTCCCACCAGCTAAAGTGGTTACACAGCATCAACACCGAATGCCCGGGCTTTGCCTCAAAAGGCATAATGTTAATTTCCTTAAAATTGCGGCCCAGCCACCAGCTTATACCCCGCAGGTATAATGCGCTTAACGAGTCGGATTTTTTGGCTTCGATCATCTGTTTTCACCTGTTAAATATTCGTCCAATGCTTTGGTAACCAGCCAATGCCCCATCTTAACGTCATGGATTTCGACGTTTTCTGCTGTCTCCAAAAAATCTTTAGCTACCGATTTGGGGAAAAGATGGTCGTCTGTTCCAAATATCAGTGTGCATTTAATTTTATACTGGTTAACAAGCGCTGCTATTTTTAGTATATCCGGGTTTAGCAGTTTTATTAAATTTAGGGTATAATAGGTATCAAGCCGCTTTTTGGGGGTATCAATCTCGTTGTAAGCTATCTGGTAAAGGCTTTCATCTATAACCCCAACTGCTTTTACTACCTTTAATAAAAAGGGCGCCAGCCAGCTGCTTTTAGTGGCAACGCGAAAAATAGATTTACCAAACACGTTGTGGGTTATAATGTGAAAGCCGGTACGCTTGGTAAGGCCGTCGGGCGCCATCAGTATTATATCGTCAATTAAATGGGCGTACTCCTCAACCAGGGTAAGCGCAAGGCTTGCACCCAGTGAATAACCCAATACAGAAATTCGCTGCTCGCCATAAATTTTAAACCACTCCTGCAAATAATTGTACATCATTTGTTTGCTCATGCCGGCGCGGATCTGTTTATCGGTCCAGCCATCTAAACGGCTCTCGCCATGAAAAAAATGATCAAAACCGTAAACGTGATACCTGGTTAACAGCGATTTTTCGAGCACGTGGAACTGCTTACCGGTCATGCCATAACCATGGAAAGCAAGTAACGGTTGTTTCCCGGTGCCATATTCATGAAAATGTACTTTACCCAGGCCGGGCAGCTGTAAAAAACCCATTGCCGCAATAATAACAATTATACAGGAATATATGTGATTCCGGTTTTATAACACCATAAACTACTTGTTAAGGAGTGCCGCTAATAGCCGCGGGTATGGTGCTGAAAGTTCTTTAATTACACAGGGTACTAATTTTAATACACCAGTAGTTTTCAAAACAACCCATATATCGCCTAAAGTAAATGTTTTTATATAATTTATTTCATAGTAATTAATATTATTTACAAATAACTAAACTTGGCATTGCCTTTGTATTTAGATCAGCACATAACTTAAAAAACATTTACCATGGCAACTACCAAAACAAAGGCTCCTGAGCAAACATTAGATGTACAGGACTCGGCATTGAATGAATTATTTATTGATGAACTGAAAGACATTTACTGGGCCGAAAAACATTTGGCAAAAGCATTGCCAAAAATGGCAAAAGCCGCAACATCTGATGAATTGCGTGCCGCTATTGAAAACCACCTAAGTGAAACCGAAAGACAAATTACCCGCCTGGAAGATGCTTTTGCATCGATAGACGAAAAAGCTGTAGCTGTAAAATGCGAAGCGATGGCCGGTTTACTTAAAGAAGGTGAAGAAATTATCTCCGAAACTGAAAAAGGCAGCATCACCCGCGATGCAGGTATCATTTCGGCAGCTCAAAAAATTGAGCATTATGAAATTGCTTCGTACGGAACGCTCAAAACATTAGCTGCAGTATTAGGCTATAATGAAGCCGCAGAACTTTTGGACTCGACCTTACAGGAAGAAAAAAACTGCGACAGCCTGCTTACCAAAATAGCTGAGGCCGGGATTAACCAAAAATCAAAAACAGAAAAGGCTTAACAACCTCTTGCTACCTGATAGCACAAAACGCCATTGCGATGTAAGGAATGGCGTTTTGTGCTATAAATTGAAGCCTGTTTTGCGGGCTTTTAAGTGTTACAATACGGCAAATGTGTGCCAGGTCAAAATAACCGGCGTCTTTTGAAGAGTAAGTCCGCCGCTCTACAACCCCAAACCTGGCAACCCCAAACCTGGCAACCCGCAACACGAGCCCCGCAACCCAACCTCCGACCCCAGGCATCAGACCTCCGACCCCCAGATCCCCCAACCCCGATAAAAAACCTATATTTACAGCTAACACTTAAAGATTTAACAAATTTTAACAATTAAACGTGGAATTTTTTTAGCAGAAAAAAGTTTGTGTGTTTAAGTTTGCTCTCGAAATAAAAAAGGTTCATGGAAGAATTTAAAAGTAGTACAGAAAATGTTTCATCGGGCGCTGTTACCGGCAGCACATCGTATTCAACAGATATCAGGGCGCTTAATGAAATGATACAACGCGAAAGCGCATTTATCGATCTGCTTAAGATGGAGATGGATAAAGTGATCGTGGGGCAAAAATATATGGTTGAACGTTTGCTGATCGGTTTATTAGCCGATGGGCATATTTTACTGGAAGGTGTTCCGGGGCTGGCAAAAACTTTGGCTATCAACACACTGGCCAAATGTATCCAGGCCGATTACAGCCGCATCCAGTTTACGCCCGATTTATTACCTGCCGATTTGGTTGGTACCATGATCTACAACCAAAAGAAAGAAGAATTTATTGTTCGTAAAGGGCCATTGTTCTCCAACTTTATTTTGGCCGATGAAATTAACCGTGCACCTGCCAAAGTGCAAAGTGCACTTTTAGAGGCTATGCAAGAGCGCCAGGTAACTATTGGCGATAATACCTTCCCGCTGCCAAACCCGTTTTTGGTACTGGCCACTCAAAACCCAATTGAGCAGGAGGGCACTTACCCGCTGCCCGAAGCACAGGTTGACCGTTTTATGCTGAAAGTGGTAATTACTTACCCCGAGCGTGAAGAAGAAAAAAGGATTATCCGGTCAAGCATATTACCAGGCGGTATGCCAAAACCATCACCTGTTATTAAACCCGAAGAAATTGTACGTGCCCGTAAAATAGTTCGTGAGGTTTACATGGACGAAAAAATTGAGCAGTACATCATCGATATTGTTTTCGCTACCCGTTTCCCCGAGCAGTACAAACTGGCTCACTACAAAAACCTCATCACTTTTGGCGCATCGCCAAGGGCAAGTATCAGTTTAGCGCTGGCAGCAAAAGCTTATGCTTTTATTAAACGCCGGGGCTACGTAATACCCGAGGATGTGCGTGCTATTTGCCACGATGTAATGCGCCACCGTATTGGCTTAAGCTACGAGGCCGAAGCAGAAAACATCACCAGCGAAAATATTATTACCGGAATATTGAACGCGATAGAGGTACCGTAAGGAGCCTCACCCCGCCCCTCTCCAAAGGAGAGGGAGGAAAAGGTACCACCGCACATCTTCGCCATTGTCATTTCGATAGAGCGGAGGGGGATGAGGGGGGAGAGCGAAAGAGAAATCTTGTAAGAGTATGCACGCATGCAATTCGTATAGCAAAGTTTGCGAACAGGGCGTATAAGGCAAAGTCCGCAAGCAGGGCGTATAAGATTTCTCACTATCGTTCGAAATGACATTAGTTTAAATTAAAAAATATACTTTTCAAAAGTCTCCCCCTTCAGGGGGAGATTTAGAGGGGGCCTCTTATGGAAACCAAGGATCTTTTAAAAAAAGTACGGAAGATTGAGATAAAAACGAGGGGTTTAAGTAACCACTTATTCTCGGGCGAATATCATTCGGCTTTCAAGGGGCGGGGTATGGCCTTTAGCGAGGTGCGCGAGTACCAGCTTGGCGACGAGATACGTACTATCGACTGGAACGTTACCGCGCGTTTTAACCACCCTTACGTAAAGGTGTTTGATGAGGAGCGCGAGCTTACCGTAATGCTGCTGATGGATGTGAGCGGATCTGAAAACTTTGGCACCCAGGGGCAGCAAAAGCAGGACCTGGCTACCGAGCTTTGCGCCGTGCTTGCATTTTCGGCCATCCAAAACAACGATAAAGTGGGGGTGATATTTTTTAGCGATAAGATAGAAAAGTTCATCCCGCCAAAAAAAGGGCGGTCGCACATATTGATGATCATCAGGGAGTTGATTGATTTTAAGCCCGAAAACAAAGGCACCAACGTTGGCGTGGCGTTAAAGTACTTTACCAGCGTTATTAAAAAGAAATGTACCGCCTTTATCCTGTCGGATTTTATAAGTCCGACATTTGAAAACGAGCTGAAAATAGCCAACAAAAAACATGATATCATTGCAGTAAGGCTGTTTGATAAACACGAAGAAGTATTCCCAAACCTGGGCCTCATCCCGATGAAGGACGAGGAAACCGGCGAGGTGGTGTGGATAAATACCGCTGATGAGGAGGTGCGCTACGCATTCAGCCTCGAGGCCCGCAACCGCACCATTGCCATGGGCGATACTTTTAAAAAATGCGGTGTTGATTTTACCAGCATCGGCACACACGAATCATACGTAAAACCATTAATGACACTATTTAAAAAACGGGAAGGCAGGAGATGATCAAGTGTTTTAAATATTTCCTGGTATTGCTGCTTACAGGTACTTTTTATACCGCTTTTGCCCAGGCCCCGCAGGCCGAGGCAAAACTGGATAAGGCCACCATTTTAATTGGCCAGCAAACCAAGCTTAACCTAAGCATCAGGCATAACATAAAGGATAAAATAGAGTTCCCGGCGCTGGTTGATTCCATTGCCGGCAAAATTCAGATTGTAAGCAGTAAGGCCGATACTGTTTTTGACAAGCAGGATCAAAGTATCGAAACCATCCACCGCGCTTATAACATTACTGCGTTTGATAGTGGCGCCTATGTAATTCCGTCCTATGCGTTTAAAACCACAATAGGCCCGGTATACACGCAGCCATTAACACTAACTGTGCAAACCGTTGCTGTTGATACCACCAAGGGATTTTATGATATTAAGCAGCCGCTTGTAGTCAATTATTCGTTTTTTGATTGGCTGCGCGATAACTGGCAATGGGTTACCATTGGCTTTTTGGTACTGCTGATTATTGCGGGCATTATTTACTATTTTGTAAGCAGGCCTAAAAAGATAGTGGTAGTTGAGCTACCAAAACCAAAAGTGCCGCCGCACATCATCGCCCTACAAAAACTACAGGAGTTGCGCGGTAAGAAGGCTTACGAGCAGGATGTTAAATTATACCATATTGAACTGAGCGAAATACTGCGCGAATATTTAGAGAAGCGCTATGGCATAAAAACCCATGAGCAAACATCCGACGAGATTTTTGCAAGCCTGCGCACGCTGGATATTACCGACGATAACAAAAACCTGCTGCGCCAGGTATTGATACTTGCCGATTTGGTGAAATTTGCCAAGGAAAAACCGCTGCATTTTGAAAACGAACAAAGTATGGATAATGCCATCAGCTTTGTAAACAAAACCCAGCAGGCATACCAGCCACTGGCCGATAAACAAGAGGAGGGTAAATGAGCTGGTTTAAAGGAATAGAATTTGCCCACCCGGGATTTTTTTGGCTGTTTATCAGCATACCCCTTATGGTTGGCTGGTATATATGGAAACAACGCCAACTGCAGGGCAACCTGAATGTGCCTACCCTGCGGGGCTTTACCCTAAAAAAAAGCACGCTGCCAAAATTCAGGCATAGTGGTATCGTGTTACGGTCGTTGGCCTTATCGGCTATGATTGTTGCGCTGGCCAGGCCTCAATCGTCGTTAAGCTGGCAAAACAGTACTACCGAGGGTATTGATATCATCATTGCTTCAGATATTTCTGGCAGTATGCTTGCCGAAGATTTTAAGCCCAACCGCCTGGAAGCCGGTAAACAAATTGCCATCGATTTTATAAAAGGCCGCCCGGACGACCGCATAGGCCTGGTGATATTTAGCGGCGAGAGCTTTACACAATGCCCGTTAACAATTGACCATAGCGTATTGATGAACCTTTTTGCCGATGTACGTAACGGCATGATAACCGATGGTACCGCCATTGGTATGGGGTTGGCAACCGCGGTAAACCGCCTGCGAACCAGCCAGGCAAAAAGTAAGGTAATTATATTGCTCACAGACGGATCAAACAACGCGGGTTCGATACCGCCGATAACCGCCGCCGAAATTGCCCGCCAGTTTGGCGTACGGGTGTATACAGTGGGGCTGGGTACCAATGGTTTTGCACCCTACCCGGTACAAACACCGGCGGGGATACAATATCAAAAAATGCCTGTGGTAATTGACGAGGGCACGTTATCAAAAATTGCCAGCCTAACCGGTGGTAAATATTTCAGAGCTACCAATAACGAAACACTTAAAAATATTTACGAGCAGATTGACAAGCTGGAAAAAGCCAAAATTGACGTTACCCAGTATCACAAAAAAACAGAACTGTTTTTACCCTGGGCAATTATAGCGTTGGCTTTCCTGTCGTTGGAATTTATATTAAAAAACACCCTGTTTAAAGGGGCTTTAACCTAACAGATGCTACGTTTTGCACATATAGAATATTTATGGGGGCTGGTAATCATCCCGGTGTTTATCATCGCGTTTTTGGCGGTAAGCATCTGGAAAAAGAAAGCCATCTCGTCATTAGGAGATAAAAAGGTGGTGATGATGATGATGCCGCAGGTATCATTATCAAGGCCGTGGCTTAAGTTCATTTTCTTTTTGCTGGCCTACGCCATGCTCATCATCGGCATAGCCGACCCGCAAATTGGTTCAAGAACCGAGGAAGTAAAACGCAAAGGTGCCGATTTAATGATACTGCTTGATGTATCAAACAGTATGCTGGCCCAGGATTTGGCCCCAAGCCGCCTGGAAAATGCCAAACGCGCCATTGCCCAGCTGATTGACCGTATGCATGACGACCGTATTGGTATCATTGTATTTGCCGGCCAGGCCTATGTACAGTTGCCTATAACCACCGACTACTCGGCAGCCAAGCTTTTCCTAAGTACCATTAATACCGAAATGGTGCCAACGCAGGGTACAGCCATTGGCGCGGCTATTGACCTGGGCATGCAATCGTTCGATTTTAAAAATGGTACCGGCAAGGCCATGATTGTTATTACTGATGGTGAAAACCACGAGGATAACGCTGTTGAAGCCGCGGCGGCAGCCAAATCAAAAGATGTATCTGTAAATGTGGTCGGTGTAGGATCGGAAAGCGGCGCGCCTATACCGGTGTATGACGAGCAGGGACACCAAACAGGTTTCCATATGGACCATGAAACCGGCCAGCAAGTGGTAAGTAAACTGAGCGAGGATATGTGTAAAGAGATTTCGGCCGCAGGTGGTGGCGTTTACGTGCGCGCCAATAACTCCAACAGCGGCCTGGGCATTGTAATGGACCAGATTAATAAATTGCAGCGCAAAACGGTTGATAGCCGGTCGTTCAAGGATTTTGAAGATCGTTTCCAGTTCTTTTTGGCCATTGCCTTTGTGTTGCTGCTGGTTGAGTTCTTTATATCAAACCGTAAAAACATGCGTTTAAGCGGAATTAAATTATTTGAAGTTAAAAAGCCATGAAGCAATTAATTATAGTTGTATTATTAGTACTGCAGGCTTCATTCCTTTTTGCCCAGCAGGAAAAAAGGGACATCAGGAAAGGTAACCAGCTTTACCAGGCTAAAAATTATAAACAGGCCGAGGATAACTACCGTAAAGCGCTGGCTAAATCCAACAACAAAACGGTTGAAGGTAATTTTAACCTGGGCGATGCCTTATACAAACAAAAAAAGTTTGAGGATGCACAACAGCAGTTTACCAAAATAGCAGCAACATCAAAAGACAAGCAGGTATTGGCAAATGCTTACCATAACATAGGCAACTCCTTATTGGAAAACAAAAAACTGGACGAGAGTATTGCCGCCTATAAAAAATCATTGCTTAATAATCCTAACGATGAGCAAACCCGCTACAACCTGTCATATGCCCAAAAAATGCTAAAGAAGCAACAGGACGATAAAAAGAACCAGAACAAAAACGACAAGAATAAAGATAAAGACAAGAACAAGGATAAAAACAAGGACGACAAGAATAAGGATAAAGATAAAAAAGACCAGGACAAGAAAGATCAGGATAAAAAGGACAAAGACAATAAGGATAAGAACAAGCCTGATAATAAAGATCCGCAGGACCAGCAGCAACAACAGCCGCAGCCCAACAATGTATCAAAAGATGATGCCGAGCGTATGCTGGAAGCCCTGAAAAACGACGAAAAAGCAACGCAGGACAAATTGAAAAATAAGAAGTTAAAAGGCGCCAGAACCAATATTTCAAAAGACTGGTAAGCCTTATATTTATAGCACATGAAGTTAAAGTACTACATATCGTTGCTCCTGCTGTTTTGTACAACGGTGCTTTTTGCGCAGGGTGTAAAATTCACCGCCTCTGTTAATAAAACCGAAGTGGGTACTACCGAGCAATTCGAGGTTACATTTACCATAAACAGCAACGGCGAAAGATTTGTGCCGCCAAACTTTAATGGCTTTTTAGTGGTTTCGGGACCAAATGTCTCCCAGAGTATGACCGTAATTAACGGCGCTTCATCATCAAGCATGGCCTATAGTTATGACCTGGTGCCGGTTAAAGAAGGTGTTTTTACTATAGGCCCGGCAACAATTGTTGTAAATGGCAAGCAGCTAAGCACCATCCCCATTAAAATAAAGGTAGTAAGGGGGATGTCGGCCGCGCAAACTAATGCAGCGCAAAGGCAGCAGCAACTACAGGCCGAAGCCCAGGGCAAGGGCGTTGTGGCCGGCCACTCAAAAGATATCAATAGAGACCTTTTTATAAGGGCTGACGTAAATAAAACCAATGCCTACATAGGCGAGCAGCTCACTTTAAGCTACCGCCTTTACACCAGGGTGGCGCTGGTTGGCAGCGAGCTGGAAAAAATGTCGGACCAGAATGGTTTTTATAGCCAGGAAATTAAAAGTGCAAATAACCCCAACGCCGTTCAATGGCGTATTGAAACCATAAAAGGTATAAAGTACAACGTAACCGAAATAAAGCAAAGCATCCTTTTCCCTGAGCGTGCCGGCAATATCACCATCGACCCGATGATCATGGATTTTATTGTGCGCGAAACCGTACAATCGGCCGATCCTTTTGATAATTTTTTTGGTGGTGGCAGCTATAATGATGTTAAATACAAAATTAAAAGCAGCCCCGTAGTTATCCACGTAAAACCATTGCCGGAAAGTGGCAAGCCTGCCGGATTTAGCGGCGCGGTTGGCCGTTTTTCGATAAGCACATCGGTTGATAAAACAGATCTTAAATCCAACGAGCCCCTCAACTACAAAATTATACTAAGTGGCAAGGGCAACCTAAAACTGCTGAAGCCCATAGCGCCCGAGTTTCCGCTTGATTTTGATAAGTACGACCCTAAGGTAACCGATACGATAACTGATACTGAAAATGGTGAATCGGGCACCAGGGTATACAATTACCTGCTGATACCACGCCATGGCGGCAAATTCAATATCGATCCTATTAAGTTTTCGTACTATGATTTATCGGCAGGCAAATATGTAAGCCAGCAAACCAAAGGCTTCACCATTAACGTGGCCAAAGGTGCAACCGAAAATAACGTTACCTCCATTGGCGCCGATAAACAGGATGTTAAATTGTTGAATAAAGATATCCGATACATTAAAACGGATGGGAGCGATATCAGCAAAGATGATGAAGGCTTTTACGGGTCGGGATTGTATTATTTCCTGCTGTTGCTGGGGCCACTGCTGTTTGTTGGTGCTTTAGTTTACGGCAAAGTATACGAAATGAAAAACAGCGACGTGGTGAAGGTAAAAAGCCGCAAGGCCGGTAAAATTGCCGCTAAACACCTGGCCAGCGCTAAAGCGCAGCTATCGGCAAACAACAAGCCGGTGTTTTATGAAAATGTGTTTAAAGGGCTGTACGGCTACCTAAGCGACAAGCTGAATATTGCCGCTGCCGAGCTGAACCGCGAAAAAATAGCTACCGAACTGAAGGCCCGGGAATTGGACGAGCCAACTATAAACGAATTGCTGGAAACATTAGACCTTTGCGATATGGCCCGCTTTGCCCCGGTTTCGGGGATATCGGAGCAGGAGGTGTTTGATAAGGCAAAAAATATGATCAATAACATTGAAGATAAAATATAACATGCTAAAGCGCCTGATATACCTGTTGCTGTTGATTGTAGCGCCATTGCTGGCTTTTAGCGATGATGCAGGCCCGGCCCTGTTTAAGAAAGGTAATAACCTGTACCAAAAGGCGAATTATAAAGAGGCCGCGGCTACCTATCAAAAAATGGTTGATGATGGCTATCAATCGGCCAGCCTTTACTTTAACCTGGGTAATGCTTATTATAAAAATGGCGATATAGCACCCGCATTGTTATATTATGAAAAAGCACACAGGCTATCGCCGGGCGACGAAGATATCCGTATAAACATTCAGTTTGCCAATTCAAAAACTACCGATAAAATTGAGGCAGCTCCCGAGTTTTTTATCACCAAATGGTGGACTGGCTTTATACTTGCTTTACCAGCCAATACACTTGCAGTTTTCAGTGTGCTGCTTTTTATAGGAGCTTCATGCTTACTTATCCTTTACAGGTTTTCGGGCTCAGTGATGGTAAAAAAGATATCGTTTTACTCGGCTATTTTGCTGTTGCTGCTGGGTATCGGCACTATTTTTATTTCGGGCAGGCAGGCAGCCTATTTTGATGCACATCATGACGGTATTATCTTCAATTCATCGGTAAACGTTAAAAACGCACCCTCTAACACCGCAAAAAATGGATTTGTACTTCATGAGGGTACCAAGGTCAATATTCTTGATAAAAACGCCAGCTGGATAAAAATTAAACTTGCCAACGGCAATGAAGGCTGGGTTGGCGCTGCTGATGTAAGGGAGATATAAACCGCCAGGTAAAAGCGTATTCATATTAATCACCGGACATATTAGGTACAAGGCATATTGGCTCCCCCCGTTCCGAAAAGCGTTTGTTGATAAAATATTATTTATGTTAATTGCCTGGGGGCGATTCGATCGTGGCAGGAGTATGTGGTTCTTCCCAACCTCCTTTTAAACATTTTTTGCAACCTAAATCAATTGTCCGTTAAGGCCGAAGCCTACTGGTGTTACCCGACTAAATGCAAAATCATCATGTATTAATGTATAAGCTAGCTTTTTAAAAAAGATTTGTGCAATCGATTGCGCAAATCTTTTTTTATTTGTTACTTCGTAAAGGTAAACCTCCAAACTAAAAGTTCCAGCAAATTATGAAATTAGTGAAGCTATTGCTTATTGCGCTGTGCACCAGTTTTATATTGCCGGCCTATGCTTTGGTGCGGCTGCCGCAGCTGGTTGCAAACGGCATGGTGCTGCAGCGTAATACACATGTGAATATATGGGGTTGGGCGGATGCAGGCGAAAAGATCAGCATTGAATTTCAGCATAAGGTTTTCCGTGCGGTTACCGATAAAAATGGCTCATGGAAAGTTGTTTTACCGGCAATGCCCGCGGGCGGGCCCTACACAATGGACATACAGGGTAACAACCTTATCACCATCAGCGATATTTTAGTTGGCGACGTTTGGTTTTGTTCGGGCCAATCAAATATGGCATTACAAATGGAGCGGGTAAAGGAAAAATACCCCGATGAGATAGCTACTGCCAATTACCCGCAAATCAGGAACTTTTTTGTGAAAACCGAGGCCGATGTAACTAAACAACACACCAACCTGTTACCCGGAAAATGGGTAAAGGCCGATCGGGAAACAGTGCTGGGTTTTGGCGCTACGTCCTGGTTTTTTGCCAAACGGCTTTATCAAAAATACCATGTGCCAATAGGCATCATTAATTCAAGCGTAGGGGGCACACCTATAGAAGCCTGGATTAGTGAACAAGGACTCATGAATATCAAACCCTATCATGAACGGGTAAAGCAATTTGGCGATGCCGTTTTTATGGATAGCGTTTTAAAAAAGCATTTGCCGCCTAATAATCCGCTCAATACATCCGCCTTAGGAATTGATAAGGGCTTAACAGAAATTAAACCATGGTACGATACCGCCTACGTGCCGCATAACTGGCACCATTACTGGCTACCTGGTTACTGGGCCGACCAGGGCGTTAAAGGCCTGAATGGTGTGGTTTGGTTTCGTAAAGAAGTAAATCTGCCGGCATCTTTTGATGGCAAAGCAGCTAAATTGTTTTTAGGGAGAATAATTGACGCCGATCAAACTTATATTAATGGCAAGCTTGTAGGTAGCATTACCTACCAGTATCCGCCACGGCGTTATAATGTACCGGCGGGGTTGCTGAAGCCGGGCAAAAATATAATAATTGTGCGGGTGGTAAATACCGCGGACAAAGGCGGTTTTGTGCCCGATAAAAGATATTACCTGAGCGTGGCGGCAGACACCATCGACCTGCGCGGCGATTGGCAGTATAAAGTAGGGCAGGTGTTTGAGCTGGTTAAGCCCGTTGCCGAGTTTATTGCCCAAAATGAACCGACCGGCCTTTATAACGCCATGGTTGCGCCGGTTATTAACTACACCATCAAAGGGCTTGCCTGGTACCAGGGCGAAAGTAACGCCAATAGCGCAAAAGTATACGGCGTTTTATTAAAAGCCCTTATTGCCGACTGGCGCGATAAATGGCAACAGGGCAACCTTTCGTTTGTATATGCCCAGCTGCCAAATTTCAATGAGGCGCAATACGCTCCGGCCGAAAGTGACTGGGCCGAATTACGGGAGGGGCAACTGGAGGCGCTTGCCTTACCCGGCACAGGCATGGCTGTAACTATTGATGCCGGCGAATGGAACGATATTCATCCGCTTAATAAAAAAACGGTAGGTGAACGCCTGGCCATGGCTGCCGAAAATGTAGCTTATGGTGATAGCAATATAATGCCTTGTGGTCCGGTTTATCAATCGGCACGGGTAGACGGGAATAAAATTCAACTAACATTTAGATATACAGGCGCTGGGCTTGTTGCTAAAAATGGGGATGAACTATCACAATTTGCTGTAGCTGGTGCCGACAAAAAGTTTGTTTGGGCCAGTGCCGTTATTAAGGACGATAAGGTGCTGGTTTGGAGCGATAGGGTACCAACGCCATTATATGTAAGGTATGCCTGGGCCGATAACCCCGATGGGGCCAACCTGTATAACAAAGACGGTTTGCCCGCATCGCCTTTTCGTACTGATAAGCCATAATTCACTATATAAAACCCATAAAAATGAAAACTGCCATTTTCTTTTTTTTACTTGCATTGCCCGTAGTAGTTAGCGCCCAAAGCCCGGCCCCGGTAAATTTTACGGCCGAACAGGACCATCAGGATATGATGAAACAGTTGGGTATTAAAACACTGCGTAATGGCCCAAGCGGTGATGAGAATGCCCCCAATCACGCTAACTATGATGAGGCCTTAGCCAACCCTTTCCCCGGTTTACCGGATGCCCTTACCCTTAAAAATGGTAAAAAAGTAACCACTGCCGATGTGTGGTGGAAACAACGCCGCGCCGAAATTATAGAGGATATGGAGCGTGAAGTTTACGGCAGGATACCGGCTAATGTACCCAAAGTAACCTGGACGGTAAAGGTAACCGATAAAGAACGTGTGGGTTTTTATCCTGTGATAGCCAAACAACTGATAGGTCATGTTGATAATACCGCCTGCCCCTCAATCAACGTCAACATTGAAATGACACTGGTACTGCCGGCCTTTGCCAAGGGCCCTGTTCCTGTACTAATGATGTTTGCCCGCGGTGCGCTTCCGGCGCCGGCGCAACCATCGCCTGCTGACCTGGAAAAGATAAACAGCGCTTTGAAGGAGTTACTTGTAAAAGAACACCCGGAGCTGAAAGCCATTTTTGAGCAATATCCCGCTTATAACCCGGTGCCCGAGCAATCGCCGTTTGGGCCGGGTGGTTTCCCGGTAATAAAGGGCGATCCGCCTACGGCCATGCAGCTGATAGCCAATGGCTGGGGTTATGTGCTGATTGATCCTTCATCGATACAGGCAGATAATGCAGAGGGGCTTACCAGGGGTATAATTGGCCTGGTAAATAAAGGGCAGCCCCGTAAACCCGACGATTGGGGGGCCTTACGCGCCTGGTCATGGGGCGCAGCAAGGGCTTTGGATTACCTGGAGACCGAACCCGCCGTTGATGCCAAACACGTGGGCATTGAAGGAGTATCGCGCTATGGCAAAGCCGCATTGGTTACGCTGGCTTTTGAGCAGCGCTTTGCCATGGGCCTCATCGGTTCGTCTGGCGAGGGTGGCGCCAAATTACACCGCCGCAATTTTGGCGAAGCGGTTGAAAGTTTAACCGGCGGCGAGTATTATTGGATGGCAGGTAACTTTATGAAATACGGGGCCAGCGAGGCCACCTTTGCCGCTAAAACAGCAAAAGACTTACCCGTAGATGCGCATGAACTGATAGCCCTTTGCGCGCCAAGGCTTACGTTTATCAGCTACGGCATTCCAGAACAGGGCGACGCCAAATGGCTGGATCAACAGGGGAGTTATATGGCTACCGTTGCCGCCGGGTCGGTTTTTAAATTACTAGGCGTAAAAGATATCGGCGTAACAAACGATTACAAAACAGAAAAAATGCCGCCGGTAAACACCGGGATGCTGGATGGTGCACTGGCCTGGCGGCAGCACGATGGCGGCCATACCGATGCCCCCAACGTAAAATACTTTATTGCCTGGGCTAAAAAAATGATGGAGCAGGAAAAAGCAGGCAATCCCGTAGCTAAATAACCAAATCAAAAAAAACGGAATATTAAATGAAACCAGTCAAATACGCCACCCTATTTTTTTTACTACTGTTTGCGCTAACTTCAAGGTCGCAGGTTAAGCCCTTGTGGAATAATAAACAGTGCGCAGTTGTATTAACCTACGATGACGCAATTGATGTTGACCTTGATAACGTGCTGCCTGCGCTCGACTCGCTCAACTTGAAAGGGACATTTTACCTTATCGGCTCATCGCCGGTTGTGGTAAACCGGATGGCAGAATGGCGAAAAGCTGCGGCGCATGGCCACGAGTTGGGCAATCATTCTCTTTATCATCCCTGCGATGGCAGTTTGCCGGGCCGCGGCTTTGTAACCGCCGAAACCGACCTTAGCAAATACTCGCTTGAACGTGCCGTTAAAGAAATAAAAGCAACCAATACCCTGCTTAAAACTATTGACGGCAAAGCGGCGCGTACCTTTGCCTTCCCCTGCGGCGACCTTAAAATAGGGGATAAATATTTTTACGATTACCTTAAAAATGATTTTGCAGGCGCACGCGGCGTTGCCCCGGGACTACAGGCATTAAAACAGGTAAACCTGGATAACATTGATAGTTTTATGATTAACGGGCAATCTGCCGATTATTTAATTAACCTGGTTAAACAGGCCATGCAATCGCGCACGTTGTTGGTGTTTTTATTTCATGGTGTTGGGGGCGGGCATAACCTTAACGTTAGCCTGGATGCGCACAGTAAGTTGCTGCACTACCTTAAACAGCATCAAAAGGACATTTGGGTTGCCCCAATGGTTGATGTTGCCACCTACATCAAAACCGGGCAGCAAAAATGATAAGCCTGCTGCCCAATCGGACAGGTTTGCAAATGTGTGCTGATGTAGCTGAGATAATAATTTGAATAATAAGGGCGAAAGCAGGAAGGTGAAAACTATTTAAAACCCAATCGAATTCCCGCCATCTACCTGCAATATTACGCCGGTTACATATTTGGCGCTATCTGTGGCTAAATAATAAATGGCCTCGGCAATGTCAGCAGGTTCGCCCAGTTTGCCCATGGGGGTGCGGCCTAAAACTTTTTGTTTCCTGGCGGGATCATTATCCAATGCCTTTGCCGACATATCTGTAGCGATAAAACCCGGCGCCACGCAATTAACCCGGATGCCCTGCGGCGAAAGCTCAGTGGCCATGGCGCGGGTCATGCCTTCAATAGCGGTTTTTGATGCGGAATAAGCTATCACATAAGGAATGCCGTACTGCGCCGCCATTGAACTTACGTTAACAATGCTGCCGCTGCCCACCTTCAGCATAGCTTTTACAACTTCGCGACTCAGTGTAAATACGGCCACCAGGTTTGTTTGTATAATTTGCTGAAAATCATCGTCGGCAACCTCTGTAAACGGCTTTTTATGGTTGATACCCGCGTTATTCACCAGTATATCGGGTGGGCCAAATTCCTGCACAATTGACGCTACTAAAGCCGGTATCCCAGCGGTTTGGCTCAAATCGTACTGTTTATAACTGCAAAGTTCGCCAAGTTCATGAGCCACATTAGCCAGTTTCTGCTCATCACGGCCAATAATAATCGTCCTGATGCCTTGTTCAATAAATTTTTTTGCCGTGGCTAATCCCAGGCCCGACGCGCCTCCTGTAACTATGGCGAGTTTTGTTTTTGATTCCATGATAAAATACTACCGTTAAAAAGAGCTAAGAGCTAAGATTTTGAAGCGATAATCAAAGACAAGCAATAATTTGCTATCCATTGTCTGGTGTTTACCTAAAAGGTTAATGTAAAAACCTAAACTATCCATAAGGCGAGGCTGTCTTGATTCTTGACTCTAACCTCTTGACTCTATTTTTAATCGCCTGTTTGCTTTTTCCTTACCGATGATTCTCTTATAATCAACTCCGATCTTAATATCAGGCTATGGGTTTGTTGCAGGTCGTTTTTGTTCACCAAATGGTTGATGAGCAAATTGGCCGCAACTTCGCCCATTTCAAATCCTTTATAGTTGATGGTGGTTAAATTGGGTTCAATTACACACGATGCCGGGTCGTTGTTAAAACCCGCAACGGCAATATCTCCGGGTATTTTTATCCCTGCTTTTTTGAGTATTTGTATGCAGCTTACCGCGCTCGCGTCGTTAGCGCAGAATATGCCATCGGGCAGCGGGTTCATTTTTAGTATTTCCTGGGCGGTTATGGCCGATGCTTTGGCGCTAAGATCATTAATGAACAGTAAGCTTTCGTCGAATTGAATGCCGTGTTTTTCCAGCGCTGCTTTATACCCCCGTAGCCTTTCAGAATACACATTTCGTAAAACATTGGCAGTAATATGAACTATCCGCTTACAGCCCTGCTCAATAAGATGGCTGGTAATTTCGTAAGCTGCTTTAAAATTATCGATATAAATTTGCGGATAATGATCATGCTCAAACACCCGGTCGAAGAAAATTACCGGGATCCTGCGTTTTATAAACGGTTCAAAGTGTTCAATATTGGTGGTATCATAGGCTAACGAAACCAGCAAACCATCAACCCGGTTATTCAACATTGCCTTCGCGTTATTAATTTCTTTTTTCATTGTTTCCAATGATTGGCTGATGATAAGATTATAATCATTGTCGTTCACTACTTTCTCTATCCCCGCTATTACATCGGATGTAAAACTGCTATTGAGCCTTGGTACAATTACACCGATGATATTGCTGTTTTTGCGGCGTAAGTTGCTGGCAAAGGAGTTGGAACGGTAGCCCATTTCTTCGGCGGCCTTAACAATCATCTTTTTGGTGTTTTTGTTTACCCGTGGATGATCCTGGAGTGCACGGCTTACTGTAGCTGCCGAAACATTGAGCTTTTTGGCTATATCGTAAATGGTAATCTCTTTTTCGCTGCCAGGCATGGGTTTAATTAAAGCGCTTAAAACTAACTGCGTAACGTGCCATAAATGGCCAACTGATTATTTAATGGATAAATGTAAAAATTAAATGCTTATTTAGCTAATTTTTGGCAATCGATTGCATAAATTTAGGCCCTATTATGCCAATATCAAATACTATGATACCAGATTTACTACAAACGTTCAGGTGGTTTGGGCCCGAAGATGCTGTTGCTTTAAGTGCGATAAAACAAACGGGTGCCAAAGGTATAGTAACGGCGCTACACCAGGTGCCATGCGGTGATGTTTGGAGTGTTGAGGAGGTTAGGAAAAGGCGGGAAATAGTCAACAAAGAAGGTTTTAGCTGGGCTGTGGTTGAAAGTGTGAATATCCATGAAAGTATCAAAACCGGAAGCCCTGATCGCGACCGGTATATTGACAAGTACAAGCAAACCCTTACCAATTTGGCAGCCGAAGGAATGCTAACCGTATGCTACAACTTTATGCCCGTACTCGACTGGACGCGTACCCATCTTGATTACCGCTTAGCCAATGGTGCATCGGCATTATTGTATAACGCTACGGCTTTGGCGGCATTTGATCTGTATATTTTAGAACGTGAGGGAGCGTTTAATGATTTTAACCCCGAACAGCAACAAGCAGCGAAACTTTATCTGGATAGTCTTAGTGATAGCAATAAGCTACTGTTAACCAATACTATATTAGCTGGCCTGCCTGGCACCGAAGAAGTTTTTACCATCAATGAATTTAAACAGCACCTGCGCAAGTATAGTGAGGTAGATGCCCTGGCTTTAAAAGAAAATTTGTTCTACTTTTTAAGGGCCATCATTCCGCATGCAGAAAAGTTAGGCATTAAAATGTGCATCCATCCGGACGATCCACCATTCCCGATATTAGGGCTTCCCCGTGTTGCATCCACATTGGCTGATTTGACGGATATCGTAAATTGCTGTCCGTCAATAGCAAATGGAATTACGCTTTGTACCGGCTCATTGGGCGCTTCCGGTAAAAATGATATACCACGTATTATAAAGGAATTAGGTAGTAAAATCCATTTCCTGCACCTGCGCAATGTGCAGCGGCTGCCCGATGGCGGTTTTTACGAAGCCGATCATTTAGCAGGCAGTGTGGATATGTACGAAGTGATGAAGGCTATCATTAGCGAACAAATAGCCCGTAAAGATGCAGGCAGATTAGATGCCGCCATCCCCATGCGGCCAGATCATGGTCATAAGCTATTAGATGATTTCAATTACAACACTTATCCCGGTTATTCAGCAATCGGCAGGCTTAAAGGCCTTGCCGAATTGCGCGGCTTAGAGATGGGGATAAAAAGGTGTAGTGAGTAGTTGATTGGGCTGATTAAGTGAGTGCTTGAGCAAAGTTCTAATTCGTAAAACGCGGGCGGGTGGTAAGATGTACGGGAGACCTCCAGCGTGCAATGCCTGGTACAAACAAGATGATGTTCTTTTGTTCGTTAACCATGAGGCCAATAACCCATGTGGCAATTTAGTTGTGTCGCTTTTTATTTTATGGCGATGCATGGTAGTCAGTACATTATCAGTCCACTACCGATAGGTAAAAATGCCCCGAATGATTTTAATAATAACTGAATAATTGGTTTTGAATTGCTAAATATAAATAAAGGTTTATATATTTGCAATCGATTGCATAAAGGTTAATCATTATAAACCATTGTGGACGGGGCATGTAACACACGTGTGCTTTCATAAACTTTAATACATCATTTTATTGTTTTTATAACCGGGCAAAAAACTTTACCAATGCTGAAATATTAACGCCATGGCCAAATATTTTTTTAAAAAAAATAGGTGTTTACTGATCCTGCTTTTATTGGGTGTGGTAAGCAACGCATGTGCCGATGATGGCTATAAACTTTGGCTTGAGTATAACAAAATTGCCGACCGGCCGGCTGCAGCGGTTTATAAAAAGCAATTGAAGTATATGATTTTTCCGGCGGAATCCGATCAGCTAAGGGCTGCTAAGGCCGAGCTGGAAAAGGGGTTGGATGGCATGTTATCGGCACTTCCCTCAGACACCAAAACCGTAACAGGCGGGCAAACAATTATCATTGGCACACCGCAATCGTTAAAAGGGCTGGCTGTTATCGTTCCGGACAGCATAGGCAGCGAAGGGTATCTTATAAAAACGGCGCTTATTAATCAGAAAAAATGTATCCTGATTACAGCCAAAACCGATGTTGGCGTGCTGTATGGTGTTTTTAATTTTTTAAAGCTGCTGCAAACCCGGCAGCCCATCAATAAACTTAATATGGCAGATCGCCCGCGCATAATGTACCGGGTACTTGATCATTGGGATAACCTGAACCGCACTGTAGAGCGTGGCTATGCAGGTTCATCTATCTGGAACTGGCATAAGCTGCCCGGTATTATAGACCAGCGGTATATTGATTACGCACGTGCCAATGCATCTATAGGCATCAACGGCTCGGTTATCAACAATGTGAATGCAGATGCGTTAATACTCTCGCCTCAGTATTTAATTAAAATACAGGCGCTGGCCAATGTTTTCAGGGCGTATGGTATTAAAATTTATTTGTCGGTAAAATTCAGCAGTCCGGTAGAGTTAGGCCACCTGAAAACAGCCGATCCGTTAAATGACGATGTAAAAAAATGGTGGGCGGATAAAGCGGATGAGATTTATAGTTACATTCCCAATTTTGACGGGTTTTTAGTGAAGGCAAACTCTGAAGGGCAGCCTGGGCCCCAAACCTATGGACGCACCCATGCCGATGGCGCCAATATGCTGGCCGATGCTTTGAGCCCGCACCATGGCATTGTAATGTGGCGGGCTTTTGTGTATGATAATAATGTGCCCGATGACCGGTCGAAACAGGCATACAATGAATTTAAGCCCTTTGATGGGAAGTTTAAAGATAATGTAATCATCCAGGTAAAAAACGGGCCGATTGATTTTCAGCCGAGGGAACCTTTCCACCCCTTATTTGGTGCCATGCCCAATACCGCACTGATGATGGAATTCCAGCTAACGCAGGAATACCTTGGCTTTTCGACCCATTTGGTTTATGAGGCGCCGTTATTTGCCGAAACGCTGCAATCGGACACGTACACGCAGGGGAAGGGTTCAACCGTATCACGTATCCTCCAGGGTATCAATAAAAAATTAATAACAGGGATGGCTGGTGTGGCCAATATTGGCACCGATTTAAACTGGTGCGGTCATCCCTTTGCCCAGGCCAACTGGTACGCTTTTGGCCGCATGGCCTGGAACCCCGATCAATCACCGGCCGCTATTGCCGGCGATTGGCTGAAAATGACTTTTATAAATGATGCCGGCTTTGTATCACCCATAAAAAAAGTCATGCTACAATCAAGGGAGAATACAGTTAATTATATGACTCCGCTTGGTTTGCACCATATTATGGGGGTATCTACCCATTATGGCGCCGGCCCATGGGTTGATAATGCCGGCCGGCCTGATTGGAATGCCACTTATTACCACAAGGCCGATTCGGCCGGCATTGGGTTTAACCGTACTGGCACGGGCAGCAATGCGCTATCACAATATGCGCAGCCGGTACAATCGCACTGGGAAAACCTGCAAACCTGCCCCGATGAATACCTTTTATGGTTCCACCATTTAAGTTGGACCTACAAAATGCGTTCGGGCAAGTCGTTATGGGACGAGATGGTTCACCATTATTATATGGGTGCCGATTCTGTTAAGCAAATGGGTTTAACCTGGGATAAAATGCGGAGAAAAGTAGACGCCGAACGTTTTGTCCAGGTACAGCAGTTGATGAAAGTTCAGCTAACAGAAGCCATAACCTGGCGGGATGCCTGTGTTTTATACTTTCAAACTTTTTCAAAAATGCCTATCGGGAATGCCTATTCAAAGCCGGAACATCCGCTATCGTATTATAAAGACATGAAGTTTTATTATGTACCAGGCATCGGGGGCAGCAATTACATGACCAATTAATCATCACCATAAACCAAACGCCAATGAGCAAGCAATTTACCACCGCAAAATTAATTATTACGCTTTTTATAGCTGCAGGCATGTTAAGTGCATGCGACCCGCCCACCAAAAAAGCGGCCGATGCAGACAGCAGCAAAACAGATACCGGCAAAAAGGTAAAATTCCTTTCGCAACCCCTTATCAGCTCCATTTACACTGCCGATCCATCGGCACATGTGTTTAACGGCAAAATTTATATTTATCCGTCGCATGATATCAATGCAGGAATCCCTGAAAATGACAATGGCGATCATTTTGCCATGAAAGATTATCATATTCTTTCGATGGATAGCATTGGTGGCAAGGTTACTGATAATGGCGTTGGATTTGATATTAAAGATATTCCCTGGGCTGGCCGCCAGCTTTGGGCGCCCGACGCTGCTTATAAAAACGGCACTTATTACCTTTATTTCCCGGTGAAGGATAAAAAAGACGTGTTCCATATCGGTCTGGCTACATCGGCCAGCCCCGTTGGTCCGTTTAAGGCAGAGCCTGAACCTATTGCCGGAAGCTACAGCATTGATCCGGCTGTATTTACCGATACCGACGGTAAAACCTATATGTATTTTGGCGGTATCTGGGGCGGACAATTGCAGCGCTGGTCGACCGGAAAATATGAGGCCGATGGCTCAAAAACCGATTCGAAACAGGAAGATGCCCCGGCCATTAGCTGCCGTGTAGCCCTGTTAAAACCTGATATGAAAAGCTTTGATGGCGCGGTAAAGGATGTTGTTATTTTAGATAGCCTGGGCAAACCGTTATTAACTAAAGATCATGACCGCCGGTTTTTTGAAGGTTCATGGATGCACAAATACAATGGTAAATATTACTTCACTTACTCAACCGGCGATACGCACTTGCTTTGCTACGCGATAGGCGATAAACCGCTTGGGCCATTTACCTACAAAGGCGTATTTATGAAACCGGTACAGGGGTGGACTACCCATCACTCTATCATCGAAATAAAAGGCAAATGGTATATATTTTACCACGATACCCAAATATCGGGCAAAACCCACCTGCGCAATGTAAAGGTGACGGAGCTGCAGCATAATACCGATGGCTCTATTAAACTAATCGATCCATTTTTGTAATAACGTTGCTATGAAGGTGCTCAAATTGATATCAATAACTTTGTTGTTGAGCTGTATACTGCGCGGGTATGGCTTTGCCCAGCAGGCAAAGCTGGTTACCATACCCAACTCTAATCATCTGCAGATGCAATCCAAACTGGCGGGTAATCAATATGATATTTATATCCATTACCCGGCAGGTTATGATACCGCTAAGCGAAAATTCCCGGTATTGTATGTTGTTGATGGGGATAATGATTTTTCGCCTTCGCTGGAATATCTTGGACTTTTGATGGCGGAGTACCATATTTCCGAACCTATATTGGTAGCCATTGGCGATGGCGGTTTAATTGGTACACCGGGTAATAAACGCAATCGCGATTTTACTCCGACCAAAAATCCTGCAATACCCGAAAGTGGTGGTGCCCCTGCTTTTTTAGCCTTTATCGAAAAAGAGCTTATCCCCACTATCGACGCGGAGTTAAAAACAGATACTGCTAATCGAACCTTATATGGCTATTCTATGGGCGGCTTGTTTGCCACGTATACCTTGTTTACGCATCCAACCCTGTTTAGAAATATTCTTATTGGTAGTCCGGCTTTAGGTTATGATAACGGCAGCGTTTTTGGTATCGAAAAAAACTATTTTGCCAAACATAAAAGCTTGCCCGTAAATGTTTTTATTGAAGTAGGCGGGCTGGAAACGCCGGGCCAAGTAATGCCCAATAAACAACTGGTTGCTTTACTTGATGAGCGTCATTACCAAAAGTTTGTTTTTAAGCACCTCATTATTGACGATGTTACCCATTTATCGGGTAAACCGGTTACAATGCTTAAGGCATTGCAGTGGGCATACGCCGGTAAGTAACAGAGCATTTGGTGTTTGGGCGTTAAAGTACTATTTGTTTTATCATTGGGATTGAGCATTAAAGTAAATTCAACCGTTATGAAATCAGTTGTTTTAGCATTTGTTTGGTGTTGCTTGTGGGCTTTTGAAACCAAAGCGCAAAACAGCAGCCCGGTAATGCCGCAAATTAAATACTGGGGTGGTAATGCCGAATTGCTGGTGAATGGCAAATCCTTACTGATGACTGCCGGGGAATTAGGAAACTCAAGCGCTTCAAGTACGGTTTACATGGACCCTATCTGGCCCAAACTCAAAAAAATGAACCTGAATACCTTGATAGCCCCGGTATATTGGGAGTTGATGGAGCCAAAGGAAAGCGTATTTAGCTTTACGCTGGTTGATTACCTTATAAAAAGCGCCAGGGAACATCAAATTAAATTGATATTACTTTGGTTTGGCACCTGGAAAAACAGCATGAGCTGTTACGCGCCTGCATGGGTTAAGACAAACCAAACACGCTTTCCGCGGGTGCAAAGCAGCGAAGGCCGATCTGAGGAGATCATTACGCCGTTTTCTGAAAACGCATTGAAGGCCGATTGTGATGCTTTTGCCGCACTCATGCAGCACTTAAAACAAACAGATAGCCAGCAGCATACGGTGGTAATGATGCAGGTAGAAAATGAAATAGGGATGTTGCCCAGCCCCCGCGACCATTCAAAGCCGGCCGATGCGGCTTTTGGCCGGGCTGTTCCGGAAAAGCTAATCGCTTATTTGAGTTTGCATCGGGATAAACTGGTACCCGAAATTCAAAAGGCCTGGGAGGGCAATGGCTATAAAAAAGCAGGTAATTGGGAAGCTGTTTTTGGTAAAAGCGCGGCTACCGATGAAATGTTTATAGCCTGGTATTTTGCTACGTATGCTAATGAGGTGGCCAGGGCAGGTAAAGCGGTTTACCCGCTGCCAATGTATGTAAACGCTGCCCTTAACGCGCCCGGTAAGCAACCCGGGCAATACCCAAGCGGTGGCCCGCTGCCGCATTTAATCGATGTTTGGAAAGCTGCCGCTCCGGATATCGACCTGCTGTCGCCCGATTTTTATAACCCTAATTTTAAATATTGGAATGACCGTTATACCCGGCCGGATAATGCCTTGCTGATTCCCGAACATCGTTTTGAAGAAGGGGTGGATGCAAAAGCGTTTTATGCAATTGGCCACTACAAGGCCCTGGGTTTTTCTCCTTTTTCCATTGAATCCGGCAAAAAGCCCGAAACAGAATCGTTGGGTAAATGCTATGATATTATTAACCAATTATCGGGCGAGATTAGCAAAGCCAAAAAGCAAGGTTTGATGGAAGGGTTGTTGTTAAGTAAGGCTGCCGATACCGTGAAATTAGAAATGGGCGATTATATATTAACTGTTTCGCACGATTTAACCTTGGGCTGGTCGCCAAACGCCAAAGAAGCAACATGGCCGCTAACGGGTGGCATCATCATCGCTTTATCAAAAGATGAGTTTTACGTAGGCGGCACCGGGCTGGTAATAAGTTTTAAACCCAAAAATCAAGCGCAGCGGGCAGGTATACAAAGTGTTGATGAGGGCCATTTTGTTAATGGTAAATGGCAGGCAGGCCGTCGTTTAAACGGCGATGAAGACCACCAGGGCAGGCACCTCAGGATCCCGACGGGCGAATATGGCATCCAGCGTATTAAGCTTTATAGTTATGAATAAGCAGCGAAGATATTTATTTCACATAAAGACAATAAGAGGCAAAATGACTGGCTTATTTTTCCTTAGCACCTTGTGTGAGAAACCGTAAACGGGGACTATATAACAGAAGATTTAAAAAGTTATTTCCCTGAAGCGCATTACCAGCTGATTTGGAATTTATAATTAATTCCTAACTTTAAATTGTTAGCGCATCAGTTATAACTGCCAATGGAAGCCAAAGAAATTTTAAAAACTCATGTAGCTAAAATAGCCACGTTGACCGACGAGCAGTTTGACTATTTCTTTTCGCATTTTAAACTACAGCGTTTTCAAAAAGGGCAGGCCCTTATTACCGGGGGCGATAAGGTAGATTGCGAATATTTCGTGCTATCCGGCTGCTTGAAATCCTTCTTTATCAACGACGATCTCAAAATGTTTATCCTGCAATTTGCCATGCCAACCTGGTGGGCATCAGATTATAACGCATTATATAACAATACCAAGGCTACCATCAACGTAGATTGTATTGCTGATGCAGTAGTGCTCTGCCTTAGCAATGACGATAGGGAGAAGCTATGTAATGAACTCCACAATGCCGAACATTTTTTTAGATGGAGGACTAATAAAGGATACGTGGCTGCTCAAAAAAGGCTGTTATCGTTCATGAATAATAATGTGAAATACCGGTATGAAGAGCTGTTGAAGCTTTATCCGGAGCTTTATAATATAGTCCCTAAAAACCTGATTGCAGCATACTTAGGTGTTTCGAGAGAAACCCTAAGCCGGCTTTATAACACCTGAAAGTGATGTACATCACATAAATATCGATTCATTTTAAATGTGATGTAGGTCACACGTGCCCCTGAAATTTCCTGCCGTACTTTGTTGTGTAATTAAAAACACAAATAAAATGGAAACTCAAAAATTTGAAATCGTAAGCACCCAAAGCAATATCGATTGGGTGGGCCGTAAGGTAACCGGGGCACACAATGGTACCATAGCCGTTAAAGAAGGCGAATTTATTTTAAACAACGGTAAGCTTGCCGGGGGCAAATTCACTATCGATACCACATCTATCAAAATACTGGATGTAACCGACCCGGCAACAAATGCGCAGTTTGCCGGCCACCTTGCTTCTGATGATTTTTTCTCAATTGAAAAATACCCTGAAGCAACTTTGCATATCACCTCAGTTTCTGGCAGCCATGTTAAAGGCGATCTGACTATCAAAGGTATCACCCACGCTGTTGGCTTTGATGCGGATATCAAAGTAAATGGCAACGTGCTGACTACAACCGGAAAGCTGGTAATTGACCGCACCAAATATGGAATAAAATTCCGTTCAGGTAATTTCTTCAAAGACCTGGGCGACACCCTGATTTATAATGATTTTGAACTTAATGTAAGTGTAACTGCAAAAGCTGCCTGATAAGCAGCTTTTGCATAAAAATTAAAGCCATGCCATACGTAAAAATTGAAGTAACACGTGAAGGTGTTACCAGGGAACAAAAAGAGCAACTAATAAAAGGGGTTACCAACCTGTTGAGTGATGTACTGAATAAAGACCCGCAATTAACCTTTGTTGTGATCCAGGAATATGATTTGGACGACTGGGGCCATAATGGAGAACAGGTATCTGTGTTAAGAGAAAAAGGCATAACTGCCGAAAGAAAAAAATAAAATGAAGAAGCAAACCATAATAGTTACCGGTGCATCATCTGGCATTGGTAAAGAAATAGCCCGCCACTTTTTAGCAAAGGGCGACAACGTAATCATCAATTCATCAACAGCCACAAAGCTGGAGCAGGTTTACCAGGAATTGGGCGGTGGTGAAAACCTTGCCATGGTGGCCGGCGATGTTTACGAAAAAAGTACAGGCGAGCGGCTTTTAGCAGCTGCTATCGGAAAATTCGGCTCGGTGGATGTACTGGTCAATAATGCGGGCATATTTGAAACCAAACCCTTCCTGGAAGTGGATGAGGCCTATCTTGACCGCTTTTTGAATACAAACCTCAAAGGAACTTACTTTACAACCCAGGCCATTATTCCGCAAATGCAGAAACAGCATGATGGCGTAGTTATCAATATTGGTACACCCCTGGTTAACCATAGCCTTGGCGGAGTGCCCATTACAGCACAAATGGCATCAAAAGGCGCAATACATGCACTTACTATTCAACTGGCGGCCGAGTTTGGTAAAGATAACATTAGGGTAAACACGGTTGCGCCGGGAACAATCCGTACCCCGATGCACGGCGAAAATGCCGACCAAACCGCAGGTTTACATTTGCTAAACCGCGTTGGCGAAGTGGAAGACATTGCCGAAATGGTTTACACGATTGCCAGGAGCAATTTTATTAACGGTGCCATCATTAACGTAGATGGTGGCTTGGGAGCCGGGCACCATCTTAATTAATTTGAAAACGCTTTTATTCACAGCTTTTTTGTCATGCACATTGCTGGCGTTAAAAGCGCAAAATTTAAAAGAAATGGAAACTAAAGATTCAATAGCCATTGCCGAGGCACTGGAAAAATATTATTTCAAAGGGATCTACGAAGGCGATATTAATACGCTGAATCAGATTTACAATCCCGGTACTTTATTGTTCGGCGATGTTAAAGGTCAGCCATATGCCAAAACGCTCGATCAGTACCTTGATGGTGTTGCTCATCGTCAAAGCCCCAAAGATTCTGGCAAGCCCTTTAAGGGGACAATCATCTCAACTGATGTTGTCAATTCAATAGCGGTGGCCAGGGTGCGCGTTAAAATGTACGATTTTAATTATGATGAGTTCCTGTCGTTTCATAAAATAGATAACCGCTGGCTGATCGTTAATAAAATGATTAGCGATGTAGCCCAATAAATTTTAAGATGATGTGGTATCAAACTAAAGCAGCCCAAATACTGGGTATTAAATATCCTATCCTGCAAGGGCCGTTCGGCGGCAACCTGTCGTCTGTTGAACTGGTGTCAACAGTATCTAACGCCGGCGGGCTTGGTGGTTATGGAGCTTACACATTAAGCCCACAGGAAATAATCGAAGTAGATAAGCAGATTAAAGCGGCAACCAATAAACCCTACAATATTAACCTGTGGGTTTCGGATAATGATGCCGTGAACGGTACTGTTTCAGACGAACAGTTTAAACAGGCCGAAGAATTATTCAGGCCTTATTTTGACGAGTTGGGAATTACCCTGCCAGAAAAACCTGGGGTGTTTACCTCGCGTTTTGAAAACCAGGTGGAGGTGATCCTGCACCAGAGGCCGCCGGTGTTTAGCTTTATGTTTGGTATCCCGTCTGCCGATATTCTTGAACAATGCCGCCGTTTAGGCATTGTTACCGTAGGCGCGGCAACTACGCTGGACGAAGCCATAGTGCTGGAATCGGCAGGTATAGATTTGATTATCGCTTCAGGCTTTGAGGCCGGCGGACACCGGCCGTCATTCCTGACATCGGCAGAATCATCTACCATAGGGACTTTTGTATTGCTTCAATTGATTAAGGAAAAGGTAAAAACCCCGGTTATAGCGGCAGGTGGCATTGCCAACGGAAAAGGTGTTGCCGCGGCGTTGGCACTTGGTGCAGATGCTGTACAAATTGGTACCGCCTTCCTGGCAACCGATGAATCGAATGCTACAAATGTTCACCGGCAAATGTTGTTTTCGGATGCGGCTAAGTACACCACTTTATCGCGGGCATTTAGCGGGAGGTTGGGTAGGGGCATAACCAGCCGTATTGCAAAGGACTTACTGCATAAGGAAAATGGTTTGCTCCCCTTCCCGCTTCAAACACAGTTTATGTCGCATATACGAAAAGCCGCCATCGGACAGGAAAAATGGGATATGATCCTGTTCTGGGGCGGGCAGATAGCGCCGGTGCTGAAACACACAAAGGCCGCCGAACTGATGAAGGCTGTAATTGAAGAAACCACAGCATATTTTGATCATTTAAAAGTATAATATCATGAACACTTCAAAAGTATGGTATGTAACCGGGGCTTCCCAGGGATTGGGGGTAATCCTTGTGAAAAAGCTGCTTGATCGGGGCTACCGCGTTGCCGCAAGTTCCCGCGACGCCAGGGCCGTTAAGTCAGGCCGTTGGGTTGATAGACAGGGAGCGTTTTCTTGCGCTGGCTGTTGATTTAAACAACCCGGATTGTATTGATGAATCTATACAGCAAACGCTGGCAGCGTTTGGACGGATTGATGTAGTAGTTAACAATGCCGGCTACGGGATGGCCGGAACAGTTGAAGAAATAGACGAACAGGATATCCGTAATATTTTTAATGTTAACGTGCTGGCAACCATAAATGTGGTACGGGCGGTACTGCCGGTAATGAGGAGTCAAAAATCAGGGTATATTATAAACATCGGTTCGGTTGCTGGTTTTGTTGGGGCACCCGGCTGGTCTGTTTATTCGGCTACCAAAGCTGCAGTGGCTGCTTTTTCTGAAGTCATTGCACTGGATGTTAAAGAATTTGGAATAAAGGTTACTGTAGCAGAACCATCAGGTTTCCGGACAGGCTTTTTAACCAAAAACTCACTTGCGCTTACTGCCGGCAAAATTGAAGGTTATGAAGCTGTAAAAAACACCCAGGATCGTTACCTGTCCATGAACGGACAACAAGCAGGTGACCCCGCTCGCGCAGCAGATATATTTATCGATTTAGCCGAAAGTCCCGAGCCACCAATGCACCTGTTTCTGGGAAATGATGCTTATAACAGGGCCTCAGAAAAACTTGCCGCCATGTCTGCAGAACTTGAACAATGGAAATCAACAACCATTGCGGCAGATTTTGAATAATATACCGGCCTTAATTAACCCCCTTTTTATTTTAACGGAAATGTATGTTTCCGGCCTCATTTGTCACCTGGCTACACCGTGTTACTTGTTGCTTTAAGCCAGGTATTTATGGAAACAGATGGATTGTATGCCGCTGAAGCGGCAAAAAAGAGTATTCCTAAAAATGAGGGCGAAGGTTATAACGGTTTTATAGGTATTGCAATTTTTGTAAAAAATGCATTACATTCGTTAATTAAACCAGTTATGTCCTCTAAACGGATGCTTATTGATCAGGAGCTGATAACGCTGTTAAAAAACGGCGACAGGGATGCCTTTGCCGAAATTTATAAGCGTTACTGGACAGTAATGTATATGCATGCGCTGAAGATGCTCCGGGACGAAGATGACGCCCGGGATATTATCCAGGAAACTTTCACCTCATTATGGCTCAAAAGGGAATGCATAAGTTCAGACGCTAATTTAGCCGGATATCTTTTTATATCGACAAAAAACAAGGTGCTTGACCTGGTAGCACGCAAGCGGGTACGGTTGGATTACCTTGATTCGTTGGCCGCCTTTGCCGAAGCCAATTGCAACCAAACATTGGAGCGGATAGAAGAAAAGGAAATAATGGAAGCGCTGGAAAAAGAAATTGCGCAGCTTCCCCTTAAAATGAAGCAAATATTTGAAATGCGGATTCATCAGCACTTTACTTATAAAGAAATTGCCGACCAACTCGATATATCCGATAAAACGGTTAAAAAACAAATCAGCAACGCTATCAGGATAATCAGGCCTAAGCTTAATCACCTTTCGGCAATCGTTTTAATATTGTCGGGATTATAAATTTTGTGAAAATTATGATTTTATAGTTTGTGATATTGCTGATTATATTAACTCAGCATATTATAAACGGGTATATTTTTTGCATTTATTACCGTGTAAATTAAACATTAAGTATTAGATTTGCACGGTATGATTGCCAGGAGAATCGAAAGGAAAGTTGAAGAAGCGCTCAGCCGAAGTGCCTCTGTCGCCTTGATGGGACCACGTCAAGTGGGCAAAACGACTATTGCGTTGAATATAAGTGATTCTGGTACGGCCGTTTATCTGGATTTAGAAAATAGCCTTGATCTTCAAAAAATACAGGATATCAATGCTTTCCATGCAGAGAATAGCCAACAGCTCATCATTATGGATGAAGTGCAGCGTATTCCTCAAATTTTCGCAGCACTTCGGGGAATCATTGATAAAGAACGGCGAAAGGGCCATAAGTATGGACTGTTTTTGTTCCTGGGTTCTGCGTCGATAGATTTGCTACAGCAATCCAGCGAGTCTTTGGCAGGTAGGATTGCGTACTTGGAACTTCAGGGCATTGATGCCCTGGAATTTGGAACAGGTACAAATGACAAGTTAAATCAGCTTTGGCTTAGAGGCGGATTTCCTGACAGTTTGCTCGCCAATAGCGATCGAAACAGTCTGGCTTGGAGACGAGATTTCATCAAAACCTATCTGGAAAGAGACATACCGCAATTAGGTCCTCGCATACCGGCTGTTACACTGGAGCGGTTCTGGACAATGTTGGCACACCTTCAGGGCGGCATAACGAACGCGTCACAGCTTGCGAAAAGTCTTGAAGTAAGTGCTACAACTATCTCCCGCTACCTGGACCTGATGGTTGATCTTTTATTGGTCCGGCGCTTGCAGCCCTGGGCAAGTAACGTTGGAAAACGATTAGTAAAAAGCCCTAAAATATACGTTCGGGATAGCGGATTGACCCACGCTCTGCTTAACATTGAAAACTATAATGACCTGCTGGGGCATCCGGTAGCTGGTGGAAGCTGGGAGGGCTTCGTAATCGAAAATATCTTATCGACAGTTCCCGATGGCGTTATACCTTATTACTACAGGACCGCCCATGGGGCAGAGATTGACCTGGTGTTAGAATTCTCCGGCCGGGAGAAATGGGCTATCGAAATTAAACGAAGCTCTTCGCCTGCTCTTTCCAAAGGATTTTATCTGGCCTGCCAGGATATCGGTCCGGATAAACGCTTTGTCGTGTATGCAGGTCAGGACCAATTCTCTATAGGCGAAAATATCACTGCGATCCCACTGCATCAAATAATGACTAAATTGCTTGAATACAAGGGTATCTAACAAACTGAACTTATAAAAGTGTAACATCACGAGCTATAAACTTACTAAAATCACATTTTTTTTTCATTTCATCTACTACTTCCTCCCTGGCTGGCCGTTTCATTAATAACAGCCAGAATAAACCATGACCAGGGAACAAGCACAGGAACTATTAAATAAACACCAACTCGGCACCTGTACACCAGAAGAGCAGCAAATGCTGGATAACTGGTATTTGCATGAAGCCGATAAGCAGCCTGCGCCCAACGGCCCTGCAGATCCGTCAATGGAAGAGGAGTTGATTTGGAACAGGATTATGAGTGAAATTCCTGAAACTGCTAAAATCCGGCATTTAAAAAAATGGTACTCCATCGCTTCGGCTGCTGCCATCCTTGTTTTTGTGTCGTTTGGTGCCTATCTGTTTGTTAAAAAACACCAGGACCCAAAACAGCTTGTTCATCAGCATAATCCTAAAAACGATATTTTGCCTGGTGGCAATAAGGCTATCCTGACCCTGGCCAATGGCAAACAGATTACCTTAACCGGTGCCCGAAACGGAACCCTTGCCGTACAGGGCGCAGTAGCAATTAATAAAACCGCCGACGGAAGAATTGTTTACAATTCAGCCGAGAAATCAGGATCGGAGGAAGTAAAATTAAACGGGTACAACACCATGACTACGCCCAGGGGAGGCCAGTATTGGGTTGTTTTGCCCGATGGTAGCCGGGTGCTGTTAAATGCGGCTTCTTCGTTAACCTATCCAACTATATTTAGCGGCAACGAACGTAAAGTTGAGCTCACCGGCGAGGCCTATTTTGAAGTGGCGCATAACGCAGCTAAACCATTCAGGGTTTACAGTAAATCGCAAATAGTAGAGGTGCTGGGCACACATTTCGATATCAATACTTATGATGATGAGCCGGCTGTTAAAACCACCCTGCTTGAAGGGAAGGTAAAAGTAACCTCGACTGCTAAAAATCAAACCCGGATATTACAACCTGGTCAGCAGGCTTTTTTAAACGCGCTTGCATTTAATATTGGCGAAGTGGATGTAGACGAAGCAACTGCCTGGAAGGATGGCCTGTTTGTTTTTGAAAGTAATGATATACAGCAAATTATGCGGATGGTTTCCAGGTGGTACGATGTAGATGTGGCGTACACCGGTAACTTGCCGTCCGACAAATTCAGCGGTTCTGTATCCCGGTTCAGCAATGTTTCTGAAGTGTTGAATACGCTGCAGCTTACCCGTAAAGTACATTTTAAAATAGCGGGTAAAAAAATAACCGTATCTGAATAAGCCATAACCAAGCCAATAAATAACCAATATACTAACCTAAAAAGCGAGAAAAATGAGAAAAAAGCTACGAACGTAACCATGAAACGGGAGCTTAAAAAAAACGTGAAAGTGTACCACCACTTCCACGCCAAAAATTTGAGTTAACCCGTTAATCTGTCCGCCGTTCCGGCGCATAGAAAAATTATTTGTCAATAAACCATGTTTTAACCCAAACTATTCAAAAGTATGAAAATATCTACTTTTAACATAGGTGTGCCCAAACTATGCATGCCCCAAAAGTTATTATTAGTTGTGAAAATAACTGTACTCTTCTTTTTTGTCGCTATTATGCACGTCAGCGCATCATCTTATGCGCAAAAAATAAATCTTTCGGCAACAAATGCACCTTTAAAAAAACTATTTAAAGAGATAAGGAAGCAAAGCGGCTACAATTTTATTTATACCGAAGGTATGATGAAGGATACGCGTCCGGTTAACATTCACGTTAGCAACGCATCCATCGGCGATATTCTTGATAAAGTATTTCATGACCAGCCACTTTCTTACACCATCAGCAACAATACCATAGTTATTAAAGAAAAAGATAGCCAGGAAAGCGATAATGTATTGATAACCATTACAGGTACCGTTAAAGACGAAAAGGGCGAGCCTTTGCCTGGTGTTACCGTAGCGGTTGAAGGTATTGCAAATGCCACATCAACCGATTATAATGGTAAGTATACCATTAAGGCTAATGCAGGGCAAACCCTGGTATTTTCATTTATTGGTTATAAAACAATAAAAAAGCTTGTCAATGATAACGAGCAACTTATCAATATCTCTTTAGAGCCTGCATCCAGGGATTTAACAGAGGTAGTTGTAGTTGGCTACGGTACCCAAAAACGATCGGATATTACAGGCGCTGTGGCATCGGTACCCAAAGCCCGTTTATCAGAGTTGCCGGTTACCAACGTGCTGCAAGCCCTGGAAGGAGCCGTGGCAGGCGTTACCATAACTAATACATCATCTGTACCAGGCGCGGTGCCCGGCTCAATTGTAAGGGGGCAAAACTCTATCAACGCAGGCACGGGCCCGTATGTTGTTGTGGATGGTATCCCGCTGAGTAAAACCGGCGGTTCGCTTAATGATATCAACCCCAATGATATCGCTTCGATGGAAATATTAAAAGATGCATCGGCGGTTGCTATCTACGGAACCAACGGCTCAAACGGTGTTATCCTGATTACTACCAAAAGAGGGAACAGCGGCAAACCTGTTATCCGTTATAGCGGTTATGCCGGTATTGAAAACCTGGCACATATTCTTGATCCGCGCGACCCGGCATCTTATATTCAAAAATATGCCGATTACCTTTCACAAACGGGCCAAACACAAACCAGCCCGGTGCCAAACAGCTCCGAGTTACCTAATTACCAGGCCGGAAAAACTATTGATTGGGTTAAAGAAACTACCCAGCAAGGCGTAATGCAGGATCATAACCTGAGCGTTTCTGGCGGTAGCCCCGATGTTAAATATTTTATATCAGGCGATTACCTGAAGCAAAAAGGCGTGGTAAAAGGGTACCAATACAACCGGGTAAGCATCCGCTCGAACCTTGATGTAAATGTTACCAATTTTTTAACTGTTGGTATGTCATCCTATTTCGCCAACAATAATTACGATGGCGGCAGGGCCAACCTGTTATTCGCAACAGCGATGAGTCCCTATGGTAATTTATATAACGCCGATGGTACTTATACCATTTACCCTATGGCGCCTGAATTGTTGTATACCAATCCCTTATTGGGTTTAACTACCGACCAGGTAAACCGCAGCGTAAATTTAAATGGCAACGGCTATGCCGAGATTAAATTTGGCGGTTTGCTTAAAGGATTAAAATACCGTGTAAATGCCGGCTACACCTATTTGCCAACCCGGGTTGATAGCTACAGCGGCCGTTTGGCAAATACGCCCTTAGGATCGGCCAGTGCTGCAAGCTCCGAAACTACAGCCTATACTATCGAAAACCTGTTGTACTATAACAAGGATATTGGTAAGCACCACTTCGATTTTACGGGTTTATACAGCGCGCAACGCAGGCGGTATTTTACTTCGACGGCAGCCGCTACAGGTTTTGTAAATGATGAGCTGTCTTTTAACAATATTGGCGCGGGTGCAACCCAAACCTCATCGTCATATTCAGACAGGTACGCGCTTACCTCGCAGATGGGCCGTATCAACTACTCCTATAATAGCCGCTACCTGTTCACCGTTACCGCCCGCCGCGATGGATCGTCGGTTTTTGGCGCTAACACTACTAAATACGGCGTGTTTCCATCGGCAGCCCTCGGTTGGAACATCAGCCAGGAAGACTTTTTGAAAGATTCAAAAATAGTTAACAGTTTAAAGCTGAGAGGCTCATACGGAAAAACAGGTAACGAGGCGATAAGTGTATATCAAACCATTACCACAGACGGTACTGTTCGGTCGCCATTTAATGGTGTAAGCACTATTGGGGTGCAGGCCAGTAACCTGGGTAACGCCAACCTGCTTTGGGAAACCACCGTAGGCACCAATATCGGGGCAGATTTCTCACTATTTAACAGCCGTATCAACGGATCGGTTGATGCTTACAAAACGCGTACATCTGGCTTGCTGTTAAAACGGAGTTTGCCTGCGATTACCGGTTATTCATCAGTATGGGATAATATTGGTAAAGTGGCCAACAAAGGACTCGAGGTTACCCTGAATACAAAAAACATTGATGGCAGGGACTTTCGTTGGGAATCAAACATCGTGTATGCCATCAACAGGAATAAAATTGTGAGCCTTTATGGCGATGGTAAAGATGATATTGGCAATAGGTGGTTTATAGGTAAACCTATCAGCGTAATTTACGATTACAAAATGACAGGCGTTTGGCAAACAGGCGAGGATGCCTCCAAGCAAGACCCTGGTGCAAAACCAGGCGACCTGAAATTTGCCGATACCAATGGCGATGGCAAAATTACTGCTGATGACAGGGTTATACAGGGCCAAACAACGCCAAAATGGACGGGCGGTATTACCAATACTTTTCACTACAAGCAATTTAACCTGAGTGTATTTATACAAACGGCACAAGGCATGCTTAAAAACAATGCCGATTTAAATTATGCTGATGAATCGGGCAGGAGGAATACACCGGCGGCCATTGAATACTGGACACCATCAAACGGTAATAACTCGTTCCAGTCTTTAGCATATACCAACACCAGGGGCTACGGCTATCCGCGCGATGCCAGCTATACCCGCATTAAAGATGTAACTTTTAGCTACGTTGTGCCGCAGGTGCTGTTAGATAAAGCACACATTAACGGTTTAACGTTTTATGTAAGCGGCCGCAACCTGCACACTTTTACCAAGTGGATAGGCTGGGATCCAGAAAATAATTACTCGACCAGGGGATCCGGCGATTGGACAAATAATTATCCAACTACCCGCACATTTGTTTTTGGCGCCAACATCTCATTAAAATAAACTGATAAAAGATAAACGACATGAAAAAGTATTCAATTATAGTGGCTTCTGTATCAGTGCTAATAATCGCATTTGCATCCTGTAAAAAGTCATACCTGGCCGAAAAGCCTTACTCTTCATACACCCCCCTAACACTTAATGATTCACTGGGCTTTGAAGCCGCCGCCGTGGGCCTTTACAATTATGAAAGTACCATTTTAACCTATTCAAGCGCGCAGGGCTGGCCAAGTGTTTGGCAGGTGGGCACCGATGTGGCCAATGCTACAGCAAACCAGCAAGGTATTGAAGTGCCGTATTATAATTACGCGCAGCTTACCCCAACAGACGGGGCAGCTTCATATATCTGGGGCAAGTATTATGCGTTAATTAACAATGCCAATATTATCATCAAGGCCGTTGAAGACCCTTCAAATACCAAGCTTACCACCAAAGGTAAAAACATGATAGATGCCGAAGCCAAGTTTTTTAGGGCATATGCTTATAATAACCTGGTTACATTATTTGGTAAAGTGCCGTTGGTAACGGCTCCGCTTGCAGCGCCAAAAACAGATTTTGTGCGTGCTCCACTTGATCAGGTCAACAACCTTATTATAAGCGACCTTACGTTTGCCGGTGCAAACCTGTCTGATTTAAATGCAGGTACATCTAAGCTAAACGTACAGGGCAAACCTGTTGACAGGGCCAATAAGTACATGGCCATGCAGCTTTTGGCCGAGGCCTACCTGCGTATGGGCAAAAACGACCTGGCCGAACAGCAGGCCCAGGCAGTTATCAGCAGCGGTAAATTTAGCCTGATAAGCAACCGTTATGGGGTGCGGGCAAGTGGTGCCGGTGATTATTACTCAGATATGTTTGTGTACGGTAACCAGCGCCGCAGCCAGGGTAACTCAGAAGCCATATGGGTTATCGAACAGGAAAACCCAAATTCGGTAGTTGGGGGTAATACAGATAATGCCCAGCAACGCCGTGTGTGGGGAGCCGCCTATTACAACATTAGCGGCATGGTGCTTTGCGATTCGCTTGGGGGCCGCAGTATTGCCAGGCTAAGGCTTAGCAATTGGGTATTGTACGGTTTATATCCAACAGGCGATTTACGTAACTCGCAATATAGTATCAGGAGACGTTATTATATCAATAACCCGACTGCCGCAAACTATGGTAAGCAAGTACCATTTTCAGGGCCAGATACCTTATACAAAATTTGCCCAAGCACAACCAAATGGGGGGCATTTGACCCTAACGATACCTTTGGTTATGCTATGATCAAAGATTTTATGATGATGCGGTTAGGCGAAACCTATTTGTTACTTGCCGAAGCCCAGGTAAAGCAAGGCAAAACCGCCGAGGCTGCAAATACCATTAACATTTTGCGCACAAGGGCGCAGGCTCCACAGGTTACCTCCAGTCAAATGACTATCGATTTTGTACTTGACGAGCGTGCCCGCGAATTGATTGGAGAGGAAAACCGGAGAATGACGCTGATGCGTACCGGAACCCTGGTTGATCGTGCAACACGCCTCAATTCAAATGATGTTCAGCACCCTACAACCGGCCTGGCAGCAAAAAACCTATTATTGCCTATCCCGCTATCAGAAATTCAATTGAATAAGGATGCCGTTTTAGAACAAAATCCTGGGTATTAATATAATTCATAGTGTGCGGCAGTGTATATTGCCGCACACTTACTGCTGTCATGTTAATTGTATAATGACGGATAGTCGTTAGTCGGAAGTCTTTAGTCAAAAAAAGAATAAATTTAACTTTTGACTTAATACTTAGTACTATTAACTTAACACTGCTTATGCATTTTAACCCTCTCAAACAATTCCTGTTTACAGCTTTATTGATAGGTAGCTTTTTGCACGCAGGTGCACAAAACTACCCTGTAAAAGTGAGTGCGATTGGCCCCGGATGGGCTAATAACTCGGTGAATACCGTCATTTTTCGCAAGAATTCGCTGGTCACTTTTAAAGGCCAACAATATGCTGCTTACTACAACCAGGACCAGGTTTTAACCCTGGCCAAAAGAAAAAGCGGATCAAACGAATGGCAAATTGCGGTGACAACCTACAAAGGCGATGCCGCTGATGCTCATAAGGACATAAGCATTATGGTTGATGGGGCGGGTTACCTGCATGTAGCCTGGGGTATGCACAATCAGCCATTAAACTATGCTGTGGGCCTTACACCCGGCAGCCTTGTTTTATCAACACCAAAATCAATGGCAGGCATTGCTGAAAATAGTGTAAGCTACCCTGAATTTTACAGGCTTCCCCAGGGCGATCTGCTATTCCTTTACAGGGATGGCGCATCAGGCAATGGCAACCTGGTACTTAACAGGTACAACGTATCGGCAAAAAAATGGGTAAACATACAACACAATCTAATTGACGGCGAAGGCAAACGCAATGCTTACTGGCAAATGGCTATTGATAAAAAAGGTTTTATACACCTGTCATGGGTTTGGCGCGAAAGCCCCGATGTAGCCAGTAACCATGATATGTGCTATGCTGTTTCAAAAAATGGCGGAATAAACTGGGAAAGATCAACGGGCCAAACCTATAATTTGCCGATAACTGCCGCCACTGCCGAATACGCCTGCAAAATTCCACAAAAAAGCGAGCTGATTAACCAAACATCTATGGTTATTGAGGATGACGGTACCCCGTTTATAGCCAGCTACTGGCGGGAGGCAGGAGAGACAGCCCCACAATACCATATCATTTATAAAAACAATGGCCAGTGGACAAGCAACAGCCTCGGTTTTCGCAAAACACCTTTTAGTTTAAGCGGAATGGGCACCAAGAGTATTCCGGTTTCACGACCGCAAATTATAGCCTGGAAACAGGGTAAAAATACCGCCGCGGCCTTAATATTCAGGGATAAAGAACGGGAGGATAAAATTTCTGTTGCAGTTACCGGTAACCTGGCCGGGAATAAATGGACGGTTAATGATTTGTCGGCATTTGCTGTTGGCGCCTGGGAGCCAACGTATGATACCGAACTATGGAAAGATAAAAGGACACTTAACCTGTTTATACAAAATGTAGTACAGGTAGATGGGGAAGGCCAGGCCAATATTACCGCCCAGCCGGTACAGGTGATGGAGGTGGATTGTGCTTCAATTCTGTCTGCGACGTTAAAGAAAAAATAACTGCTATGAAAAAATTACTGTTTTTGCTTTGCACAATGTTGGTTGTATCCAACCTGTGGGCGCAAAAAAACATGTCAAACGGCCTTGCCGACCGCAAACTGTGGCTGGCCTATATGGATAAAATAGCCCGGCCTGTACTATCAAACCTGGCCGAAGATAAGCTGAAGCAAAATATGCCGGTGAGTTTATCTGATCATATTGATAATAAAGAAGGGCGTTCAAAAGTTGCTTACCTTGAAGCGTTTGGCCGTACCTTAAGCGGGATAGCGCCCTGGCTTAACCTGGAAGGAGGCGACGCCAGCGAAGTAAAGCTGCGTAACCAGTACCGCGCATGGGCATTAAAGGCGATAGCCAACGCGGTTAACCCGCAGGCTAAAGATTACCTGCAATGGAATGGCGGGCAGCCTTTGGTTGATGCATCGTATGTAGCCTTCGCGCTCGTCCGCAGCCCGTGGTTATGGGAACACTTGGATACTAATGTAAAAAAACAGGTGGTTGATGCCATGAAGATAACCCATAATACGGTGCCGGTTTACTCCAACTGGATCCTGTTTTCGGGGATGATCGAAGCCTTCTTTTGCAAATACGATTTAGGGGACGACCCCTTACGCACCGAATTTGGCATCCGCGAATTTATGCAGCACTGGTATGTTGGCGACGGCATGTTTTCTGACGGGATGACCTTTCACTTGGATTACTACAACAGCATTGTGATACAGCCTAATTTAAACGCCATGTTGCAGGTGCAAGGCGAAAAAAAGAAGACCTATCAACACGAACAGGAGCGCTTAAAAGCCATTGGCCAACGCTATGCCGAAATATTGGAGCGCTTAATTAATGCCGATGGCAGTTACCCGGCAACGGGCCGCTCAATAGTTTACAGGGCAGGAGTTTTTCATCATTTGGCCAATATGGCTTATATTAAACAACTCCCGGCATCATTGCCGCCTGCACAGGTACGTTGCGCGTTAGCTGCTGTCATCAAAAAAACGCTGGAGTCGCAAGCTACATTTACTGCGGATGGATGGCTCAATATTGGCCTTTACGGCAAACAACCCGGCCTGGCAGATTTTTATATTACAACCGGCAGCTTATACATTTGCAGTAATGTTTTTGTACCGCTTGGTTTGCCCGAAACGGATGAATTCTGGAGCGCCCCACCCCTGAAATGGACCGAAGCCAAAATCTGGAGCGGGGAAGACGTAAAAGCCGATCATGCCCTGGATCTTAAGTAAGAAAAGGCAGGGCAAACGCATCTGAACTGGGTTAACATAACTTAACATATTTTAAGTTTATTTATTGTAAGTAATTGATAATTAATGCATTGTAAATTTTCATGGTTAAGATGAATTAATGCTTGTGCATTTAAGCCAGGCCGCATTCCTGATAACCAGGGCTTTTTTGCCAAATTGACTTCTTCTCCCCCTTATTTGGCCTAATGCTCCCCCCTGCGGGTTTTTGTTTTAAACTACTTTCGAAACTCAATTATAAACGATTGCTCCAATTTTGTTTGCGCCCGGCGGTAGATCGTTTTAGCAATTAGCAGATCGGCCGTTTTTACAATTAACAACATAGGTGTCTGCGAGGAGGCGGAGTACAAAATTGAGAACCAATAAAATCTTATGAAAAAAAAATATCTAAAAAATCGTTTTAATACCAAAGCGCTGTACAAAGTTTTATTCGTTCTGATGCTTTCGGGTGTCGGATTTCGTGCCCATGCTCAAAAAGGCTTGCAGGTACTACCCAATATAAACTATTGCGCCGAGCAAGCGCAAAAAACGCTAAGTAATATTCCGGCAAGTGGCAATAACCTGCCCCGTAATATAGATAAAGGCAAAACAGACTGGCGATATGTAAACTACAAGGACTGGTGCAGTGGCTTCTGGCCTGGTATTTTATGGTACTTATATGAAGGAACCCATGATGAAAAATGGAAAACAGCTGCTGATGGTTTCACAAAGGAATTGCAGCCGCTTTCTGAGCATGGTGGTTTTGACCATGATTTGGGTTTCATGATATTTAACAGTTTTGGTAACGGTTACCGGTTAACAGGGAATCCCGAATATAAACGGGTTGTATTGCGTTCGGCAGATTCATTGGCCACTTTGTTTAATCCCAAAGTAGGTACCATATTATCATGGCCGTCGATGGTAAAAAAAATGGGGTGGCCCCACAATACCATTATCGACAACATGATTAACCTCGAACTTTTATTCTGGGCATCAAAAAATGGCGGCAACCGGCACTTATACGATATCGCGGTTAAACATGCCGAAACTACCATGTACAACCACTTTAGGCCCGATTATACATCTTACCATGTGGTGGTATACGATGCCCTTACCGGAAAAAAGATAAAAGGGGTAACCCACCAGGGCTACGCAAATAACAGCATGTGGGCCAGGGGGCAATCATGGGCAATATATGGTTTTACCATGTGCTACCGCGAAACCGGGAAAACAGAATTTTTAAACTTTGCACAAAAAGTAGCAGATGTATACCTGAGCCGCCTGCCGGCAGATTTGATCCCTTTTTGGGACTTTGATGATCCTGCTATCCCCAATGCTCCTAAAGACGCTTCGGCAGCCTGCGTGACGGCTTCGGCATTGCTGGAGCTGTCAACATTTGTAAAGGACAAATCCAAGGCACAAATTTACCGGCAGAAGGCCGAAGCTATGTTGCAAACGCTTTCTTCTCCGGCCTATCAAAGCCATCATGTAAACGATGCCTTTTTACTGCATTCTACCGGGCACCACCCCGCCGGAACAGAAATTGATGCGTCAATTATTTATGCCGATTACTATTATTTAGAAGCCTTGTTGCGGTTGGATAAATTACAACATGGCAAAGCTGTTCACTATCAACATAAATCAAACTAAATGAGGTATTTACTATTAACTATAGTTTCGTTTATCGTTTTAGGAGCTAAAGGACAAGGCACCGTAACAGGTATGCCGCTTGTAATTCAATCGCCTGATAAAAACCTGAGTCTGAAGTTTTATCAAAAGCAGTTGGCCGATAACAAGCGGGTTATGTATTACAAGGTGACATATAAGGATAAACAAGTTATAAGCGAGTCGGTTCTGGATATTCAGCTGGATAACCAGTTATCTGAAAAGGCGCTGGCGCTGAAGATAGATCAGCATAAAAACTGGTGCGAAAACCTGGTAATAAAGGATATAAAAACCACCACTCATGATACCAACTGGATACCTGTGAATGGCGAACGCAGCCAGATCAGGGACCATTATAATGCTTGCGATATCACGCTGGTGAAGGACGATAACCCAATGTATGTGATGCAGGTACAAGTGCGGGTTTATGACGAAGGCGCTGCTATCCGCTACTATTTCCCCGAAAACGAAAAAGGGACGTATTACAATGTCACTACCGAAAATAGCGAATTTAGTTTCCCGGCGGGCACCCAGGCCTGGTTTGCCAACTGGGCCCAGGCGCCTTATTACAAGCTGCCATTGGCCAGCTGGCCCGGCGAAAGCGAACGGCCGCTTACATTAGAGTTACCCAACAGGCTGTTTGTAGCGCTTGGCGAAGCGCAGTTGGTTGATTATGCCCGCACTAAATTTAAGTTAAGCGATGATAAGCCGAACACCATAGTAACTGCGATGTTTGGAGGGGCGCAGCTTGTATCTCCGGTAGGTACGCCATGGCGCGCTATCATGGTGGCCGAAGCCCCCGGTGATTTAATAGCACATGATTATATGATGCTTAACCTGAATGAACCATCACGAATAGCCAATACGGAATGGATTAAACCCGGTAAAATTATGCGTGTGATGACGCAAACCACTGCCGATGCCAAAGCCAATATCGATTTTGCTGTAAAACATAATCTCCAATACATACTATTTGATTGGAAATGGTACGGGCCAGCCTTCAGCTTTAACTCGGATGCAACAAACGTGGCTATTCCCGACTTTGATTTGCCGGGCATTATTCAATATGGTAAAGATAAAGGTATTGGCGTATGGCTATACGTTAACCAGCAGGCATTAATGGCGCAAAGCGACAGCCTGTTTGCGATATATAACAAGTGGGGGGTAAAAGGTGTAAAATTTGGCTTTGTTCAGGTAGGTTCGCACCGCTGGACTACCTGGGTGGAGAAAGCGATACAGCAGGCGGCGGCCAGCCACATAATGGTTAACATTCATGACGATTGGCGCCTTACAGGCGAGCAGCGCACCTGGCCCAACCTGATGACCGCCGAAGGCGTACGCGGCAACGAAGAAATGCCGGATGCTACACACAATACCATATTGCCTTTTACCCGGTACTTAGCCGGCCCGGCCGATTATACCATTTGTTATTTTGATAAGCGTATAAAAACCACCCATGCACATCAACTGGCATTGGCGGCAGTTTACTACAGCCCTTTGCAAACGCTGTATTGGTATGATAAGCCATCGGCAGCGCATAACGAACCCGAACTGGAGTTTTGGGATAATATTCCCACTACCTGGGACGAAACAAGGGTAATACAGGGAGCGCCGGGGCAATATATTACAACCGCAAGGCGCAAAGGAACCGAATGGTTTGTTGGGACCGTTACCAATAATGAAGCCAGGACGTTAAAAATGGCGCTCACTTTTTTGAAGCCGGGCAAAAAATACCGGGCCAAAATATATATCGATGATGCCGGCGCGGCTACAACTACGCATGTGCGGGTTAGCAATAGTGTGGTTAACAGTAAAACTGTTTTAACCATTAACCTGCAACCATCAGGAGGCGAGGCGATGCATTTAAAAGAGATTAAATAAGCATGCCTGGTAATATATTTACAGTAACAAAGACCACCGATATACACAATACCTCCTCCCGGCTAATTTCGATATAGCTTTAGGCATAACTCTCCTGCCGGACAACACCAAACGCCGAAAAAAATTAATAAAAATTTGCGTAGTTAAATAGCTACATTTATATTTGTAGTCAAATAGCTACATAATGAATTTAAGACGAGATGTATTCCAGGCCATAGCCGACCCAACAAGACGAGCTATACTTTTGTTGGTTGCCACACAATCGATGACTGCCGGTGCAATAGCCTCAAACTTTAATACGGCAAGACCAACCGTTTCAAAACACTTACAAATACTTACCGAGTGTGAATTGCTTGGCCAGGAGCAAACCGGCCGGGAAATTTACTATCATATTAACGCGAAAAAGATGAAAGCCATAGCCGATTTTATTGAACCGTTCCGCCAAATGTGGGATGACAGGTTTAACAAACTGGAAGATATCATGAAAAACTATCAACAAAAAAAATAGCATATTATGGAACTTAAAACCAAGATCAATGCCGAAGACGGCAAACAGTACCTGGTAATTACAAGGGAGTTTGATTTACCGTTGGAGTTGCTTTTTAAGGCCCACATTGAGCCCGAAATAGTGGAGCAATGGATGGGGACTAAAGTGCTTAAACTTGAAGGTAAAAAACACGGCAGCTGGCAGTTTGAAACATTAGATGCCAATGGGAATGTAGTTTTCAGGGCCAATGGGGTAATTCACGAGTTTGTGCCGAACCAGAAAATTACCCGGACTTTTGAAATGGAAAATACACCTTTTCCCGTTCAGCTTGAGTTTTTGGAGTTTGAACAACTCACCGATGTCACCAGTAAGATCAGCATACGTATTGTATATAAATCAGTTGAAGCTAGAGACCAAATGCTGAAGCTGCCTTTTGCCCAGGGCCTTAACATGGCACATAATCGTTTAGAAAACACGTTGAAAAAATTAAATAATATACACCATGACAAAGCGCAATAAAATTATCTACTGGGTTGCAACTATCTGGCTTGCATTAGGAATGATATCAACCGGAATAGTGCAGCTGTTTAAGATGAAAGAAGGGCAGGGGGGAGCAGATAGCATAACGCACCTTGGTTATCCTGTATACCTGTTAACAATATTAGGTGTTTGGAAGTTTTTGGGCGTTGTAACAGTGCTTATTCCTAAATTGCCTTTGGTAAAGGAATGGGCTTATGCAGGCTTTTTCTTTGTAATGACAGGGGCAATATTTTCGCATATCGCATCGGGCGATGCTGTTAAAGACATATTCCCCTCGATGTTATTGCTGGTGCTGACGATAGTATCGTGGTATTTCAGGCCTGCAGATAGGAAGATGATTTCAGTTAACCCATAAAAAGAATTGTATGAACGCTAAACTATCAGCAGAAAAGAGCGGGGAATTACTCGCATTATTGAAAGCTCGCTTTGAAAAAAACATGGACCGTCATGAAGGTATCGAATGGGCCGCTGTGCAAGCTAAACTGCAGGCAAATGCCGAAAAATTATGGTCGCTCAATGAAATGGAAATAACCGGCGGCGAACCGGATATTGTTGGCGTTGATAAAAATACAGGTGAATACATTTTTTATGATTGCTCGGCCGAAAGCCCTAAAGGCCGCAGAAGCCTATGTTATGACAGGGCGGCGCATGAGGCACGGAAAGAATTTAAGCCGGAAAACACCGCTATTGACGTGGCAGATGCCATGGGTGTTGAGATTTTGACAGAAGATGAATACCGGCAGTTGCAGAAGCTTGGAAAGTTTGATTTGAAAACATCGAGCTGGGTAAAAACGCCGGCAGATATCAGGAAATTTGGCGGGGCTGTATTTTGCGATCGCCGGTACAATACGGTGTTTCTTTATCATAACGGAGCCGAATCATACTATGCCGCCAGGGGCTTTCGCGGCTCGTTGAAGGTGTGAATTTTGTATAGCAACTGATAACCAATATTAAGCATATACCATGAACCCGAATGTTGACTTTTATTTTGACAAGGCCGAAAAGTGGCACGAAGAACTGGGACAATTAAGATTGATCATTTTGGATTGCGGGCTTACTGAAGAATTGAAGTGGGGTTGTCCTTGTTATACTTTTCAGGAAAGTAATATCGTACTCATACATGTGTTTAAAGAATACTGCGCGGTTTTATTTTTCAAAGGAGCGTTGCTTAATGATGCCAACGGTATTTTGATTCGGCAATCAGAAAATGTACAGGCAGCGCGCCAGGTGCGGTTTACCAACGAGCGGGAAATAATTGACTTAAAAGCCACCCTTAAAGCCTACGTTTATGAAGCCATTGAAGCTGAAAAAGCAGGTTTAAAAGTGAGTTTGAAAAAGACAACCGAATTTGCAATGGCTGAAGAATTTAAAAATAAATTAGATGAGATGCCGATCCTGAAAACGGCATTTGATGCATTAACACCCGGGCGGCAAAGGGCATACCTGCTACATTTTGCTGCCCCCAAACAATCCAAAACCCGCGAGGCAAGGGTTGATAAATATATACCCCAAATTCTGGATGGAAAGGGATTGAACGATTAGTATACTACAATACTGATGTTACTTGGTAAAATGAAAATAGCCATTTTACAAGTGCTTTACTACGGCTGAATAGCTGACTGTTGGTTCTCTTTAATCCCCGAGCCCTTCTCTCCATATAAGCAATTACCAAACCTGGTTGCTGCTTTACACAAGCAAACTCCAAGATTTATTGAAATCGGACGAATTACTTTCTATCCGGAGATCGCCGCCATCACAATTCTGGTAAGTTTTTACATGTAAATTACTTTAGCCGCTCCCCGTGACTTAATCATCTATGAGATTGTTACCTGGAGTTAATCTTAAGTTTAATTAAGAGGGGTTTCTTTACGCTTTGTAAAAAAATGCCTATGAAAAAAATTATAGTATTATCGCTGCTATGCCTTAGTTGGCTAAGCAACTATGCCCAGGAGCACTTAGCGGCCCGCGCAAAAAAAGTATCAACCGACTACGTGGAAGTTAAAAACTACTATTTGCTCTCCCTTTTTGAGCAGGATAACGAAGTTGGCTTATTACTTAAAGGTGATGCCCAACTGTCGGAGCTTGCCCAACAAAAGATAAATAAGCTCAATATATCCCTTACCGATTGTAACGATGCATCGTGCTTAACTGCTGCAGTAAAACTTACCGACGAAGAGATCCGGTTAGTAACCGAGCGCTTTGCTGTGCTTTATAAACCAGGCAACGCTTTGGATAGGCTGGTAAAATCAAAGCTGATTCCATCGGGTGCGTATAGTTTATATAAAAAATTGCCCAACGTTGAGTTCCTGCAAAAGGCCTGGGAACAGGATGCCGGCAGTATTAACTATACGATAGCGGTATACGCCGAAGGGAAAAAACCTAACTATCCGCAAATAGATTCTATTAGTTACAATGTTCACGCAAAGGCCTATCGTACGTTAATGTATGATGTTACTGCTACTTTGGTTGGCGACGTTAAAAACACGCGTTTATTTTTTGAGCCATCGATGCAGGCTGCGTTGCTTTATTTGCAGATAAATGAGCGGCAGGATCCGGCCAATTACGAGCCGATGGAATTCGGGGCGAATCAAGCTGCCGTGGCCAGGGTAAAAACCATTAAGTGGTCTGCTTATCCCTACTCAAACATTATGGTACCCGGCGCCGGGCCCGACAATTTAACATCTCCTTTAAGCGGCGAAGGCATGCTGCGCTGCAGGTTGGCTGTTCAGCAATATAAATTGGGTAAAGCGCCGTTCATCATAGTATCTGGCGGCAAAGTGCATCCCTACAAAACCAAATACAACGAAGCCGAGGAGATGAAGGTTTACCTGATGAAAACCCTGCACATCCCCGAAAAGGTCATCATCATTGAGCCACATGCCCGCCATACCACCACCAATATGCGTAACAGCGCCAGGCTTATTTATAAATACGGCATCCCGGCCGATAAGCCCGGTATTGTGGTAACAGATAAATCGCAAACAGATTTTATTATGACGATGGACGCCCGCTGCCAAAAGGAACTAAACTACGTGCCTTACAAACTGGCCAAACGGAATTCGGAAACCGAGGTTGAATACTATCCCGTTGAAGATGCCAAACAAATTGATCCTGACGAACCACTTGACCCACGATAAACATTCAACATATGCAAAAAATTACTTTAACCATAGCTGCTGTAATATTAGGTATCGGGAGCATAACACCCGGTAATATTGATCATCAACTCAAACGCTCGATCACTGTCGATTCTTTGGGCGCTTGCCAGGGTATCTCCTACCAAAAGGGACGCATATTTTTATATGGAGACCGGGAAGTAGGCATGATCCGTGAGTTTAAAATGCAGGGCGATAGCCTGGTTTATCAGCATAAAGAAGTAAAGCTGACCCAAAACGGGCAGGATGTAATTAACCACCCTACCGGGATAGCTTATAACGGTACTGGTCCTACTTTTATTGGTAACTCCATCCGGCTTAACGCCGAAGGTACCAAATGGAGAGCCGTTATTTATTGTGTTGATTGGAAAGCCCTGCTGAAAACCGGCACGCTTGATACCAGCCTGCTCAATACCATTGACGATGATGCCTGTATACAAGGAACCCGCCCTGAGTATGTTAAATATAATAATAAGTGGTATGTGGCTACCGCCGACTATGGCGACCATGGTAACGAGGTAAGATTATATGATCCGGCGAAGCTGGCAAAAGCGGCAAACACCAAAGAACCCGGCGTACTTTACAAAAAGTTTACATGCACGCCCTGGGTGCAAAACCTGCATTGGATAGTCGATAAGGGCGTGTTGGTGCTTATTCAAAATAAAATTGAAGGGCGGCAATGGCGCTTTACCTATGTTGATCTTGAAAAATCGATTGAAGCCGGCAAGCAGGTTGTTATCAACCAGGTTGATGGTATTGATAGGACCGATGAGTTGGAAGGCTTTTCGTTTATTGGCGATGACGAAAAGGGAATTGCCGTAACATCATCGCGAAAAAACAACGTGAACTTTACTAAAACAAGCTGGTAAAACACCAGTAAACCGAGCCACATTATAGGATAGCGTCATATTGCCCGGGCATTTTTTATTAATATAAACTTAACATTTAAGTAGCC
>Ga0307515_10001369_pt1 | contig 55142 bp, 47 predicted proteins | sample 17_EM_MG_FD_194513 | JGI IMG/M metagenome (GOLD analysis project Ga0307515, IMG submission 194513) | Populus trichocarpa ectomycorrhiza microbial communities from riparian zone in the Pacific Northwest, United States - 17_EM | ecosystem: Host-associated > Plants > Roots > Unclassified | place...
TATATATTATAGCCTTTTCTATAATTAGGTGGTCCTAGATAACTTTTTTATCTAACTATATATAGAAATCTTCCTACTTATTATTATGTCGCTATCTATACTACTTTTAGTACAATTCCTTAAGTATATACGGCTTGTCCGTAAGGAAGTATCTCCTTATTACTATATTATAATAGCCCTTTTTATATCGTTTCTCGAACCTAGTTAAAATCCCTAAATCCTCTTCTTATTCCAGTTTAGTAAGCTACTTAGCTCTTAGTGTACCTACTCTTAGCCTATTAGTAATCCTTTATACTAGCGCTCTGTCCCTTATACGCCCTAATATACTAGATCTCTTATCTAGTTTCTGCTCTTACTATACGGTAATTCTTACTCTAAATTCCTCTATAGTTTCTTTCTTTTCGCGTCTTATAAGTAGATCTTTAAAGTTTTCTTATTTCTTAATCTTGTTAATAGTCCTTATTTATACATTAAAGTCTTAGTTCTATAAGATTCTTAATCCTAAGCTTACTTCTAACTTAAGCTTAGCTCCCGCCTTAGTCTAACTAGGTGTTTATAGTATTTTTATTTCGTCTTAAGAGTTTTAAATCTTACTTATCTCGTCTTAAGAATCTTATACCTTTAAGAATTCTTGTCGTAAGCTTATTCGTATATCTTTAAACTAAGCTACTGCTCTACTCTATTGGTTTTCGTCTGTTATAGGTCCTTAAGCTATCCTTATCCTATCTTTAGAATCTTAAATCTCTCTTATCTTATCTTAAAAATCTTAAGCCTTTAGCCTTTTGCCTTTATTAAGTAGTAAGCTAGCACTAGCAGTTGTCTGCTTACTTAATCCTTTTAAGATATTACTCCTTCCGTCTTATAAAGCGATAGATACTATATCTAATAGTGTTATAATGCCCGTTACTAAACCTTACTCTATAGCGGTCTTAGTTTTTACTTTTAATATAACTTCTTTAAGGTTTGCGTGCTCCTAGTAAGCTGCCTTTATTACCTTATTATTACTAAATATTTCGCCTATATTAAATTTATCGTCTTTAATATCCGATCTATAAACTGGTTTATTAGTTCCTCTATACTCTATAGGGTTTAGCTTTTATAGCTAATAGCTTGCGCTATACTTAGCGTCTTTATAAATTTAGTATGCGTTATTATAACAAAACGCGAAACTTTTAATTAAATACTCTTTTATTCCTCGTAGTATACTATTATCCCTCTATATATATATATCTTCTACTAGTCTAGTTCCCTTTATTATATAGTAACTTTAACTATTTTTATAATCCCTTATAAAATAACCTTATTTTCTACAATTTATATAAGCTCTATCTTTAAACCACTAACTTTGCTATAAAGTCCGCCTAAATATCTTCTACTACTAAGATCCCTGGTTTAGCCTCTGCTCCTTAGTCCTATAATTACTAAATCTTTAACCTTTAGGTTTCTATAGTTTCTTACTCTATCTCTTATAGGTTTCTTTAGTACCGCTTAGGTCTATTAGCTCTGCGCTATACTATAGTTTCTAACTTAGCTTTAGTTATTACGTACTCTATATCTTATATAACTATAAAACTCTATCTTAGCCTCTCTTAGCCTGTTCTCTTTAGTAGATCTAATTATTAATCTTAATCGCTTAATTTATTAAATCCCTTAGAGTATCCGCATCTTCTATTAAAATAATTATATCCTAGACTTTAGCCTTAAGTCCCTATTTATACTATGCTATAAGCGCCTTATTATTCCACTTAACTTATATAGCTAGCGTTTAGAACTATATTATATACTTAATTACTAAAGTTTATTACGTAATATCTTAGAGTTTTTTTTTGCTATAATTACTGCCTCCGGATCTCTAAATATTTATATAAGTTACTCTATAAACCCTTTCTAATTTAAGAATATAAACCGCACCTCCTAATTAGTGGTTTTTATTCTATTTGCCTATATTTCTATAAGGTAAGGCTTAAACTATTTAAATACCCTTCCTAATAGGAATAGTCCTGTATATACTATTCAATCTATAGGTATTAGTAGTTTCGCTCCTTCTTACGTAACCTTAAAGTGCATTTATATAAGGAATCCTTTAAGCTTTAACCTCTCTCCTAAGAATCTCTTAATTAAAGGTAACTTAATCTTCGCTGCCCCTATCCTATTAATCCTTTATTTAAGTGTCGCATTATTTTCTATTAACTAGTTAACTATTTTTTATAGTTGCTTAACCGTTATAGGTTGTTATAAGTTAGTATCTGCTATACTAGTGTCACCTCCTAACCTTAAAGTAGTTGCCGCCGTTAATGGCGTTATAGTGGCTGCTTTTAGTGGTATATTATTTAACTTCTTATATTTAATACCGTAACTAGGTAGTAATTGTATAACGGAACCTTATAGTAAGTACTATAATGGGTTCTATTAATAGGCTAAGTATATAGGTAATGCAAATTAAGTTAACAACGTAATAATAACTGGTGGAGTAGTTACCTAATAGATTAACTCTAATTGTATTCTAAGAATTACTATAAGGAAGGAACTATTTAGGTAGGGACTAAGGGTCCTTAAATACACAACCGTACTCCTATAAAATCCTTCTTATATATAATATACGTGTTATATATAAGGTATATAGGTTCCTCTTATTCCTTTTGTTTAATACGTAGCATGTTATATAACTCGCTTACTATTCTTCATTATATAGTTCTACCGGTTCCATCCTAGACCGTATCTATATTAACCAACTAGCTTCTTCTAACTCTTCTCTAAGTAGTCGTAACATTGTACTTAAAGCGTCCGTAACAATAAATAGGGAAAATAACAGCAAGAATAAAGATAATTAGGGGTTTAATGGTATAATACTACTATTATAGCGGAACTTATATAAATATTAAACTTAAAATAGCAGGTTAACTAAAGGGCGTTATTAGGCGTATTAAGTTTATACTATACTACTATTAGGTTAAAATATGTTCTTTATATAGTGTATACTAGGCGTATAAAATAAGTAAAGAATACTAACTATATAGAATAAGCAAAGGGTACTAACTGCGTAGAATAAGTAAAGGGTACTAACTGTATAGAATAAGTAAAGGGTACTAACTGCGTAGACTAAGTAAAGTATACTAATTACGTGGAATGGGTAAATATTTACTAACCGCGCAAACTAAGTAAATACTATTAAGTGCGTGGGAAGAGCAATGCTTATCTATTACTTAAAGTAAGTAAGATATATAAAATGCGTAAGGGGGGTATTATATATTAATTACGCATTAAGTATAGAGAGAGCTTAATAGAATAAAGGCACTACTTGCCCGAGTAGCTGCAAATACGCAATTAGCTGCACTACGTTGTTGGATGTGGCAGTATGCTTATACCGCGTTATTGGATGCGGCAGTATGCTGCACCGCGTTGTTGAATGCGGCAGTATGCCGTACCTGAGTCGATACCATACGCTACACGTTACAGTGCGCGGATTGCGCCTTCTACCTCAATCCAATTAATGCCGGCGTAACTATATTGCCTATACATCAGCAGCAGGTAATTAATTTCCTTATTAAACATATGCCTACTAATTAACAGGACGCCGTTTAGAAGGCCTTTTTCAACTACTATAATAAGGAGGACTACTTTTATCTAAATGCGTTCTACTAAAAAAACAGTACTAAGCTAAGCCTATTCTAGTCCTCTATAAGGGCTACTTACCTAAAGCTTGCTAATATTATACGTCGTCTATACTATACACAGGCCAATTCAGTGCCGTCTAAACAATTATTCAGTATAGGGAAGCTTATTCACTTCCGTATACGCGTAAGCACCAATCCAGAACGGGTAGATAAGCAGACTTTTATATATATTAATCGACGCGTTCTACTCCGCAATTAGGGCAAGTACGTCAGCTATTTTAATTAGTGCGATTTAATAGAAGAAGAACGACTTAAATGGGAGGCTTTAATTATGGAGAATAACTATATCAAGCGCCAGAGGCGTACTTATAAGAACGACAACTAAAACCTCATTTTTTGGCTCTATATACGATTTTTATATATTACGAAAAGCTTCAAAAATAATAGAAACTATATACGTATGCACGTGATCTAAAATATTCGAAACTTTGACCTTAATACGCCTTTTTACATAAGCAGCGACCGTTCTTACCAATACCGTATTATTACGGTTGACACCCCTTGTTGGAATTACAAGGTCATAGGGTTATAGCGGAGCTATCTTGAGGGTCTAATTGATGATAGAGATGACGCAGACGATGAATATTGATTGATTTGTGATGCAGTAGATGCGGTTGATGTCTATCTAGATTGCATGTAGAGTTCGACCTTGCAATGTGTCCAGAGCTTAGTCAGCACCTCTCGCTTAATTCTGACACTCCCCTATGCTGACAGCGCTCTCCTTATCTATCCTAAATAGGTAATTATAAAGCTATTCCCAAATACCTTATAAGTGCCATTCGGCCTACGTATAGAGGGAAAACCTAGTAGGCGAAAAACCTCTGTTACTTGCTCCGTTAGTTACCGATTCCTAATATTTTACAGTGCTTTATAAATTAGTTACTACTTTAAGTTAACCTTGTTATACTATGTTGTTTCGTATAAAGAGGTATTAAGTCTTAATATGCTTGGCTTTCTAGTAGTGTTTTATGTTATATAAAAGGTTAACCGTACCCTTATTATTATAATAGAGCGTAGGGATAAAGGGGTTATTATTATCTCTTTCCCCTAGGTCTCTTATTAGCTTTTTAAGCTATACTACTAATCTTACTTCTTTTAATACTGCTATAATCTCTGCTTCTATTAAGCTTAATACTATTAACTTCTGCCTTTAAGCTATCCAGATTACCGCTCCCCTATAGCGTATAACTGCTATACCTTAAAATAATATCTAATTATGTTCTGTTCCCTATATGGCGTTAGTAAAGATATTATAGCTAGTAGGTAACGTAAGCTTATATAAAGGGAGATAAACTACTTAATTTAAGTAGGTAATTCCGGTTTCAAGAGTGCCGTTTAGATATTATAGTAGCAGCTTACTTAAGCGGTAATGTAATTCTCCTGGTGCTGCTATAAATCTAGCTAACTAACTAACAGTATAGCTGGTATTAGGACGTGTGTAGTTTAAGAGGTAGATTATAAAGCTAATAATCTATTAGTATACCGTCGCATTATTATACTTAAGGGGGCTTTTAATATTAGGCTTCAGAACAGTACTAGCTGGTATTAATAGCTTAGCCAGATTATAGTTATCTATCTTTAGCCGTTTAAGTAGCTTCCTTATATATATTGTCTAATATAGTTTAAGGGTTCGTTTTATACGATCTTAATTAATTTAGAAGCCTATAAATACCTTTATAGGGCCTAGGTCTTTACATCTCCATTTTCTTAAAATTCTTATCTTTATAATATTAAGGTGTTGGCGCTTTTCTGCGATTAGTATATTGTTAACAAATAGTAAGATATATACTTTATTCCCTATAAAGAGATTAGGGTCAGCGTCAGCTAATTTTAAACCTATATTCTTAAAGAACTTCTTAACCATCTAAAACCATTCTCTTAGTGCCTGCTTTAGGCCGTAAAGTGACTTATTTAGCTTTAAGTAGACGTCTTTTACCCCCTTAAGGTTAGGTTTAAAGTCTCTTAATAGGTTAGAAATCTGTATATAAATCTATTCTTGCAACGGCAGGTTTAAGAATGTAGTTTTGATATTAATGTGGTTAAGCTTAAGGTCTTTAGCTACTATCTTTACTATTAAGAACCTAAAGGTGTTATATTGTATAATAGACGCAAATGTCTTAAAATAGTTAATGTTGGGGGTCTGCTTGTCTCCCTAAATATATAGTCTTACCTTCTTACGAATTACTTCTCCCTTAGCGTTATACTTATACTTTAGAACTAGCTTACTTAGAAGTAACAACCTTCCTTTTAGTACTTTCCCCTTTATAATAGTATAGGTGTGTATTCTCTTAAGAGAGAGAAATTTGTTAAAGATAGCTTTTATCTAGCTAGGAGCGTCCTCCCTTAAGGCCTAGTCTAGCTTAATAGCGTTAAACGGTGCTATAGGTGCTTCTAAGGAGGTAGTGTTCTTAGCTTCTAGGTGGATAGCTTTTATAGCTATTATTAACTAAACCACCGTATTGTTAAAAACCCTTATATTTAGTAACCTTTTAGACCTCGTTCTCTACGCATAAGGAATATATATTAATGTGCTTTGTACGGGCGTCCTACCCTTAGTATCACCTTATAGATTTAAGCGTCCCACTTAATTTTAACCTAGGCTTCCTACTTAATTAAAGCAGCCCACTCGGTCTTGACCTGGGCTTCCTACTTAGCTTAAGTAGCCTACTTGGTTACCATCTAGCCTACTTTTAGTTCTCGCAACTAGAGTCTCTATCGGCCCGTTTAAGGTAGTAGGGGGAGGTCTAGGTTAATTCGTAGCTTAGCTTATAGTTTATACCTAACGTGCTCTATAAGGGAACCTATACTCGTTTACTTTAGTATCTCTAAAGAGATTAATTGCTTACGTATATAGGTTTATTATCTTAAATTGACTACTTCCTTTTAATCCTATAAAAACGTAGTTAGGCTTTATTCTTAAATTGTACTTCTTAGGGTGTTTTTTAAGCGTATTAATTGGGTTGGCATAATACCCAAAGATAACTAGATTTTTAAGGTTGGGGACTTGTTGGGTATATGCCTTATAGGGTATAATAGCACTACTATACTCGTTGTTAAATAGAAGAGCTAAGGTTGGTACTCAATTCTTAATCTAAACAGCGTGTTTGACTGCGTAGTACTAGAGTTTAACTAGTATATTTCCTTGAAATAAAAGTGACCTTGTTTTATAGTCGACTGTGTAGATTACGCGCTCGATTACGCCATTATATAAGTGCTTATATGGCGGGCAAGGCTTAAAATCAATACCCTAGGGTATTAATTCGTCTTGAAATCTACGGCCGAACTCCTCCTTTCTATTGTCCGCTTAAATCCATGCAGCTTTAGTCCCAGTAAACCTCTCTGCCCTCGCGATAATCTCTTTAATATACGGTAGTACTTTTTTGGTTTATAGGGTTAGGGGAATAACCTAAGTATAGCGTGTGGCGTTATCTAGGGCTAGGAGGTAGTAGTTATAGCCTCTAATTAATGTACCGATTCGTCCTATAGTATTAAGATGTAGCCCTTAACTAGGTATCTTCTTACGCTTAGTTATCTTCTTACTTAGTATTTCTTGCATTTTCCCAGCTAGATAAGCTTCGCACGTACTCTTACTAACTAGTACTACTCTCTTCCTAAGCTATATACCTAGTAAGGAGTGCTATAGCTTAAGTAGATTACTATAGTTCGTATGTCTAGTTTAGCGGTGCTATAGTTTAGCATCCGTTTTATTGACGTTTAATTATAAATCGTGTGCTTCCGCTATCGTATTAAATGCTCCCTAAGGCTCTTATAGTACGTAGAGGTTATTCTTTATAGTGGCCTTAAACGTTGCCCCTAATTTATGCTTGCCAGTAGCTTAATTATCTATATTAAAGGTAATCGAGTAGCCTTCCTATATAAGAGTCCTTACTAAGATTAGCTTAATTGTCTTAAATAAAGGTATAAGCCAGACGTCTTTTAGCCTTAGGCTGCCAATTTAAACTTAGCTATAGCCTATAGTAGGTATAACGATCCTATTTACAGTGCGGACCTATTAAGGTGTATTCCATCTCTTTAAGTATATTAGGTCTAATTAGTTACTAATAAAGTGCTTAATTGCTTCTAAGTTGAGAGCCTAAGCTAAAGATATTGTTGTAAGTATAGCATGTTTGGGGTTAGGGTTAAGGTAGATTAAATTGCTGTTAAATTCTTTCTTAGCTATAGCTATATTCCCTACTTCCTCTGCCTTAGGAGTACCTTAATCTATCTTTTTAGTGTTATTAAATCGGAATTGTCTAAGTAGGGGATAGTCTTTCTAGTAGTGACCTTTCTAATAGTATACTCTATACTTATCTCTTTCTAGTCGTCTTAGCTCTTTGGTTACTTAAGACGATAAGCTATAACGTAATAAGGAATGATTGAATCTACTAGCACGACCTCTGCCCCTTATTTAACCTCGACCTTAGTTTCCCCTTCTCCCCCTAGGTTCGTCTTTCCTTTCGTATATAAGTGTAGCAGTCTATATAAGAAGAGCAGTCTCTTACTCTTAAAGAAGGGTAATGCAGCTCTTAAGGTCTTGTTTATCTCGTAGACACTAGGTCTTTACATTCTACTATATAATATTACTTAGTAGGGCTAGGAGAAGTTACTCTTTAATATTATCGTTAGTAAGTGCTCGAGATGTTGAGGCTAGATTAATCTTGAATTGATTTAGTATATAAAGGAACTCGACAATTTGCATCTTTATAGGGTTAAATATAGTGCTATAGAACTCCCTACGAAGTCTAGAGATATAGACCTCGTTATTAGCCTTATTAAACTTCTTTATTCCTTCCCACATTCCCTAAATATCGTACGCCTTTATTATCGCACGCATCTCTTCCTGACGATTATTTCCTATCGAATTGTAGATGATCTTGTTTGCTTCCCCTCGTCTTCTTCTCCCATTAGCTGAATTAACTTAAGCTGGGTTTTCTGTACCAGTGACGAAATCCCATCCTTCTGCTATAATTAGGGCTGCCTCGCAGGTGCGCTCCCAGTCTGTAAAGTTGTCTCCATTGAAAATGACGATTTTACCGGCCTTGTGGTCGTACGTAGGTGTCGTTGAGGTTAAGGTAGAGGAGGTCATTTTCGGGGGTTAAGTCAGGAGAGGTGTTGCTACCCGGGCTCATAACCTGTTGGAATTACAAGGTCATGGGGTCACAGCGGAGCTATCTTGAGGGTCTAATTGATGATAGAGATGACGCAGACGATGAATATTGATTGATTCGTGATGCAGTAGATGCGGTTGATGTCTATCTAGATTGCATGCAGAATTCGACCTTGCAATGTGTCCAGAGCTTAGTCAGCACCTCTCGCTTAATTCTGACACCCCTACTTTGGCTAGGTATTAATTAAGCGGGATACCTAGTTCTTACCAATAGGTTAGGGAGGAGGATTTTAGCCGCGCGCTACGAGTAAAGTGTCTGCTATTTATTATATATTAATTATCTGCGGCAGAAATCCGCGTTAGTTAAGGTTTAGGATCCACTAAATAAGCGCCTGCTCCTTAGATAGCAGTAGCTTACGATTTGGTGCGCGTGTCTTATGTCTAGCACGGGTACCATAGAGGCGCGTTCGTAGCGTTAATTTAGGCACATTAAATGACTTAGCTAAGGCACGTTTACTTTGTGCTGGGTTATTTTAAAAAGATATAGATGCAAGAGATAATCTGCCTTCTTTTTGAAGCAATTGAGCGCGTTGTTGTTAAGACATAGTACAAAGAGTATAGAGCTTGTATGTGGATTTGGTGGGGCGCGTAGCTCGGTTGGGTGCGCAGCTCGGTGGTGGAACACGTTATATTATTAATCTTAGTAATATCGGATCTACCAATTCTTAGAGGTAACTTCTTAATTAGGACGATATTATGACTACGCACGCTAAAATAGCGTCAATATTCTATTAAGCTCGATAGCTAAAAGTAGCATCAAACGAAAAGCATATACACGGTTAAGACTTCCGATATGGTAGGCAAATTCCCTTACTGCTGAGAAACACCAAACACCATATTCGACAAACTCCATCGTCCTAGTAGGCTTAGACCGTCAGCCTGTCATAAATACCAATCTTTCAAAAGTCACTGGTCGTCAGTGACGTTCACGTTATGTGATAGTCTAATATCCTTCGTGTATAGGTAGTGTCATCATGCCAATCTCTAACTCATCCCTAACACCACTTCCCTCTTCATCTTCCTCTGCTCCCTCCTCCTCCTCCTCCTCCTCCTCCTCCTCCTCTTCTACACTCTCGTTTCTTGCTCCGTCACCTCTTAGCCCGATCAAGCCCACCACGCTTTCCCATACGTCGTTACTCATCGGCTCAAAAAATACGTCTGTCCACGCCACCCCTTTCAAAACTGCCTTTATGGCCTCTCTCCCAGTCCCATCACGACCGAGCCCTAGCTCCTCTACTACCACCGCAATCTGCTCAATCCACCAATGCGACCCGCCCCACTGCACTGCCACCGCCGCACCAACCATCAGTGCCCACAACAGTGTATGCAGATTCCGCTCACGGGCCCAAACCCCGCTCGTATCAACTCCGGGTCTTTCCAGCGCGCATCTCAGCCGTCCAAGCAGGATGTCAAAAATCTTAGCACGCGGTGGGACCTCCCTTAGCGCCGCATAGAGGAAGATCTGACCGGCCGCAACGAGGGCTTCTACGATAGCAGCAGCGTCTGCAGCCCTGCTTTCTTCGTCGTCTTTCGATGTTCCTTTTCTGCGATCGAGGGCTAAGAAGTCTTGTGAGCGGTCTGGCATACTCAGAAGTGCGTACTCGGCTTCGTAAAGCATGTTGCTGACGGCGGTTTTATCAACGCGCGGGGACCAGTGAACGGAAGCTGCGAGACCGAGCCGGTGAAGACGGTAGAAGATGTTGAAGCAGTCGACGGACGCGAGGGAGAGGTGCAGAAGGCTTGTTGGAGAGAAGCATGCCGCTTCTTCTAGCAGACCGTCGGGAAAGGAGGGGGTTACGGGGTGTGGAGGAAGGTAGGGAAAGGTTGGGGGTGTGCGAAAGGCGGATGATGAGTGGAAGTCAACCCTGCAAGAAACACTTAGCCTAGCTGGAGAGGACTAAAAGTCTCTACGGGAATGCGAGATGGATACAAGATTAGATTGTAAGATCTAGCAAGTGTACTGACCAGGTGATGCCTCGATAAAGGCCGTCGTTGTGAGCAAAAGCAGGCAACCCACCCCGCGCATGGATCATCCGTTTGAGCGCGCCTATGTGCAGCTGGGCTGTATCATAGGCGCCGTGGAGATTCTTGGTACTGTTAGTGACTTTCCATGCCATTTAATTGCTCCCACGCCCTCAAGAATAAACAAATAAATCCTCACCTCAAAGCTAGCAATTGTTGCAACTGCCCCCACCAACGCATCAGAAATCCCCTCAGTCTGCGAGTTCAGCTTGGCATTTATTCCTTTGATGGCTTCATTCTTGTGCCGTAGGGCTTCTATACATGAGGATACAGAGTCGCTCGTTAGATCGCCGTAAAGCGCGACGGAGGCCATAGTCGCATGGAGCAGCGTTGCGTCTCGCGATATGAACGGCCACCACGTATTTTGCGCATTCACCGCTATTGAATTGATCCTGAATCTCGACCTATCTGATCCATAGTCAGAGGCTGTGCTCCTGTTTGCGAAACTGGGAATGTGTCGTATAGGGGACACTTAGACGCGGATGGTGGCAACAAGGCGTTAGTGCTCGGAAATGAGGCCACTCACAGAATGCCAGGAGGATATCTAGTTTAAATGTTGCAGGAATAGGCAGCGCGTCAAAGGGATCAAAGCCGTGGGCGGTGGGATTTCTCCTGGGTGGTGGGCTGACGCCCAGCAGGATGACTGGGCTGAGAAGTGCCCTATTATCATCCTTTCCAGCACAATTACTGTCTTCCTCTAAAACTAGGCAGGGTAGTGATTGCTTCCGGTCCATTTTAGAGGCTTTCGCCCCCCCATTCTGCTTCGAAGACTTCTTCTCTGCCCGTTCTGGTCCACCCTTTGGCTCTTCAGGGCCGATAACTTGACCAGGCTTGGGTAATCTAAAACGACCCTTGAGTTTAGTGCCAGCTTTAATTGTTGAGGTAGAACTGAGTTCAGATGCAGGCTTTATCGAGTCTGTTGCGGCGTTCTTGTCATTGAAGAAGTTGCGCATGACCACCCGACGAATCGTAGCCCTCGATGCGCCATCAACTCGGCGCGGGTGGCCCGTGGTTACAAAGAACTCATACTCTTGGCCACCTACAGTAGGTGCGGCCTTGCTGAGCTGCTGAGACACCAAAGGACACTCGAGTAGTTCGGTCGATGCGGACATTGTGGCTAGCGAGCGTTTATTTAATGTGAACCCAAGGAGAACTCCGTCAGCGTTTGACTCCAACTCTTTTGAGTAGGTGCCTCATGCCCCTACAGCATTTGCCAAAATGAAAGAAAAAGTTGAATGTACACGACTAAGTTTCATAATGAGTAATTGGTGGGTTGAGAAGACTGATAACAAGCGCGACTGAGAAAATTGTCCAAATAGGTTTGTGGTTTAGTAATCTGCCAATTCCGGCCGCGGTGCAGAGTCAAAGTTTGTTGTCCCGAATTCTACCATGCTCTCCACCCAGCCTTTATGCACGCGTCCATTACGCCATTTACGAACGCTCGTGATTCTGTTCGATGATAACGAATCCTGATGCTAGCTGTCGTCGCTGTACAGTATTTCGGGGACCGCCTCAGCCATTGCATGAGGTTAATACGTTGGTAGATGTTCCGAAAGCCCCGGACACCGTCCGGTAGGACACAGATGCGCAATATACATTGAATCCAGAATTGCGGACAACCCGATATGAAGAATTCCAACTTCATCTCTGCAAAAGCACACCGGATTCGAAGCACGCGTTGCCACATAGAGAATTACTAGCAGACTACCGAGGAACAACCGCTTTCTAAGCATCTTGGGGTCGGCGCTGTTCTGGCAGACTTATCCCTTAACTAACCCAGGCGAGCAAAGGTGAAGGCCCGTGCGCGAACACCAAGTATTCCTGAGCACAGCCACCGAACCCTATTGATCTGATTGGCGGGCTCTTATCGATAACCTACGTGCCCAAGTTGACGGGTTAAGGGATAAGCCCCACAAGAAAGGATATCTAATTCCAAAACAAACCCTAAGCGCCGGACCAAAAGTAGCACCTCTAATCTACATGAAGCTTATTTAGACTTGTCCTCTCTCAAACTCATGATTTGGTTGAGTACGACTCTATTGCTATCTCTCTCGGGGTGTCAATCGGTAGTCCGTGCGCAGATTTCAGGAAAGAAGAACTCGTGTGAAGATTGATCTATCTGGAAACGAGACAAAAAAAGATTACGACTAAGCCAGCTGAGTAATTCGAGAGGGTTTTATCACACGCTTAGTTATCCCTTCGTGTGGCAAAATGCGATTTTTGATTGGAGCGTATTTAGCCTTTCTGCTTCAGCCTCGGATGGAACGGTTCAAGTGTCAGTTAGGCGCCAGCACCCCTGCCGCCGAGCAATTGCATTGACCAGAGGCTTCAACACCAAGTCATATACGGTATAGAGCCTCTAGATTGGCTTGAGAGGCTTGCATACCTCGGTATACGAAAAGTGCAAGAAATCGTTGCCCCACGAAGGGATACCCTTAGCGACGCGTATTTAGCCTTTCCCTCGCACACATATTCGTAAACAAGCACTTCTACCTTTAAATTTTAGTCGCAAACAGAAAATGTCTCTCAGCCCGGCTCTCGCCACTTGGATCATTGGCGCGCTCGTTGAAAGCCCTGTGATTACGTATGACGATTACTGCCGCGACTCGACACAGGGCCTTAAGGCGCTTGACATGGAGGCATTCCACAAGTCGTCATTAGTCGCACCAAGGCTGTACCTCGAGCACCCAGTGCAACCGCATCAGACGCTCACCTTGCACTGCGGCTCACAAAGCTGGTTTCAAATACATGTCAAAACACTGACAGGGAAAACGATCTCTTTCTACGTCACTTTGTCCGATACAACCGACAACGTCAAGCAAAAGATCCAAGGGAAAGAGGGCATCCCTCCTGACCAGCAAAGATTAATCTTCCAGGGAAAGCAGCTCGAAGACGGCCGAACACTCTGGGACTACGAAATTTCACCCGAGTCTGTGGTCCACTTAGTTCTTAGGCTCCGTGGCGGCGGCGCACCCCCACCCATGTTCCTCAATGCAAATTTTCTTGATCCCGCCTACGACTACGACTTTACGCATATCATTGACCATGGCGTCTCCTTCTCCCGTGGCGGTCACGAGTATAGGCGTCCATGTGGGTGGCAGCGTTTCGCACTCAAGGTGAATGACAAGTTCGGCTCGAATACGTGGCTTAGTAGTTCGAACGGACCTGGCGAATGGCCGGTCTCGTACCACGGAACGGGTTATCACAACTCTTTGTCTATTGCTGACGAGGGCTTCAAACTTGCTGAGGGGGTGCGTTTTGCATTCGGTCGAGGAATCTACTCTACGCCTAATATCGCGACCGCCGAGCTGTACGCGCAAGAGTTCCGGTGGAATGATGGGAACAGGTATAAAGTCGTGATTCAGAACAGGGTGAACCCAGCCAACCTTAACAAGTTTGGCGACTATTGGGTCAGTCCGAGAGACGAAGATCTTCGTCCGTACGGTTTATGTATTAAGAAGATGTAATACTCCCAATTATACCGTAGCTATGTTATCGCCATTCTTAAAGGATGGATATTATGCCATGCGCGTACTACAGTATGTACTTAGTCCCATCTGCCCTGTGCACGCATATACATGAAGAAAATGAGGCTATATATACACGTGGCTGACTGAGTCGGTGACCGAGTCAAGGGGTCGGTGACCGAGTCAAGGTGGCAAAGAAATCCGAGTCAGGTCGACACGGGGTCAACACAGAAGTAGCCGGTATGGAGAGCTTGGAATCGCACCAGATCATCGGATGCATGAATTGGGTACGGGGAATGTGCTTTGATCGGACCTTCTAAGCCTTTCTCGATAACCGCATCCTTGAAAACAACCTCACTATTCGGGTTAAGGTCGTCTGCCCACCCAGCTTCTTTCCAGTCGAGACTGTTGGGGGAGCCAGTCTTGAAAAGTGGGTTGTACTGGCGAGCGACAACCTTAATACCCGAAGACGCATCGACCCAGTGGATGTAGGCCTTCGGCTTTTCCTCTTCGACTTTAACTGCTCTAATATCGGATACGTGGCCGTTGGAGTCCTTGGAGAACGTAGTTGCACGAACAACGAAGGGAACATTGAGTAGACCAACGGTTCCATTTGGCGCGAGCCGGAAGAATTCGGCACTATCCTCTTCTCTGAAATCGCTCGAGTCGATGTACACTTTCCGGGTAAATTTTACTTTTCGTTCACCTGGAATCATGCCTTTGGGATCGTAAGGAATAGTTATCTGTTTCATCGGCTTCCGTCGCATCTTCAATGATAAGCCTGACGGGGTCCAGAACAAGCATTAAACGAGGAACTGTCCGCTCAAGATGGCGGCGGATCGCCGCTTCGAAACGGAGAACTTGGATATCAGTGAGAGCATCCGTGACGCCAAGTTCCTCAACGGAATTAAGTAGCGCTTTAGCCGGGATACCTCGACGACGTAGAGCTACTAAAGTGTAAGTCAAGGATCATCCCAACCCCGGACAGTCGGTGGAACGACCTTTTTCTCGGTCGTTCCATCACTGTTTTTCTTCTCATCAGTTGTACCCTCGAGAAGCATGGCTATTCTACGCTTCGACAAAATGGTCCCCGTAACATTCACACGGCCATATCTAGAGAGTTCTTGGCCAATAAAGCGTGTATGTAATTACGAAGCACTTACTCTCGTTGCATCGGACCCTTCTCTTCAGACTTGGGGATCTTGAAACCAAGCATTTCAAGTAGCCAGCCATATGAGACACGAGATTGCTGGAATTCCGTAGCGCACATGGAGTGGGATATCTCTTCGAAAGCATCGCATAGACAATGTGTGAAGTCATAAGTGGGGTAGATCTTCCACTTGTCTCCAGTACGGTAGTGATGGTTCTTCTCGACCACAGCGGGCAGATCCCACATTTGAGGATTGCCTTCGTTGGGATCTGTCAAACTCTGCTTCATGCGAAGGTAAGCCTCCCCAGCCTTATATTTACCATCCTGCATGGCTCGGAATTCCGTTAGGATTTCTTCGACAGGTCGTTCTCGATGTGAGCAAGCGCACCGAGGGCCTCAGTTGTCAGGCCGCCATGTTGGAGGTTAACTTCTTCTCCTGTAGATGTGTTAGTGGTCGATCGAGTATACGGAAGTTTGGCATGACTCGCGCGAGCAATGGCTGACATAGGCCTTGTCAAGTTTGATGAACTCCTCTGCAAGCTCGTACAGGCGGTCAAAATGATCCCTACCGTATGTGATCTTATAGGGCTCGAAGCCTAGCCATGCTATTATCTCCCTAATTGAAGTGAAGAATATCTCATCCTTGGCGGGGTTGGTATCGTCGTAGCGGAGGAAGCACACCCCATTGTGATATTTCGCGAACCCGAAATTAACGGCGATAGCTTTGCAGTGACCGACTGGGCCCGGGAGGGAATCGTGATCGCACAGAGACCGGTTTCTCTTCGTAAACGCGCTTTAGCCATCCTTCGGCGAAGAGACTGGCGGGGGCAGAATCCGTGGATGTTGAGGTTTTTTCTTTGGGTCGTAGGGCATATTCTTCTTGTTTCTTCGCTTTCTCAAGCTTTTTCTTTGCCTTTTCTGCAGCTCACTTGGAGAGCTCCTTTGTGCCCTCCATGTTTCGTGGTGTATCTCTTGCAAGAGGGCGTGGTGGAGGAAGTGCAGAACATGAGCTGTTACGAGCATGACTCAAAAAACCGTTTCCAGCCACTAATGGTGGTGTGCATTCCAAATCACAAGAATAACCAAAAGGCATTTCGAGTTCCATAGAAGTTCTTGAGGGCGTTGAGAGTACGCTCAAATCCGTGACCTGGAATAGCTTCAAGCTGGCCTCTTCAAACTTTATATAAAACTAAATGAACAGCAGAGGTCACTGCCAGCGCCTTGCTCGTTTCTAAACCGGGCCAGCCATTCTAACTACCATTATACGGCCGCATATCACAACACATTCATAAAACATCCAAAGTGATACCAGGTAGACCAGGTAGACCATAAGGCTTTAATACCCAGCACTTAGCAAATTTTAAAATGGCGCCGAACTTCTTCAGCAATCCCAAGTTGTTGTTTCCGGGGCAGGAGATGCTAAACTGAGCCGAGAATGACTCTAAATCTAATGCGCCACCCCTAACTTATTATTTATATATTTAATAAATTTTTCGCTTCCTAAAATCAAAGCTGAATGGCGCAGCGGAAGCGCGCCGGGCTCATAACCCGGAGGACAGTGGATCGAAACCACTTTCAGCTAATTGTCAGTGTAAAAATCTTTTCCGTCAAATTATTTTATTTTTTGGGTACTCGGGGATGACGCACAAACATGCTTATTCTCCTGCGCCAATACGCAATTTTAGCTAGACGATACAAGCAATAAACCCCAACCTTCATGATAGCTTGAATTTTTCTAACCAAACGTTTGAGGAGAATTCCGCAGCAATTTATATGGGAATATTCCGTCTATTGTAGAGAGCAAATTAGGCCTATAATTTATAAACAATGCTCCACCTATGCGATGTGTATACTTTACAAAGCTCCGCGGAGGTTTGGAGTTTTGCAAAGACACAGCGTAGCACAGCATAGCTCCAAGGAAAACCCCCTCGCAGCTTTGCTTGAATCTCTATACTAACACATGACACTAATATATGGGAAGGCTCTACTGTGCGAACAATCTAAATTGAAAATTCTACGGATATATATAAGAGGTGTTAAGGGACCTCCGCCCTCTCTTTGTGTGACGTCCGTGAAGCTCCGGCTTTCCTCCACGACGCCAATAGACCAAAGGGCATATTGTTCAATTGAGAGGACAATCGAGCAGCTGGATACATATAGGCGTCGCGATTCATGACGCTTTGCTATAAATATTGTTTCGTTTTTGCTAATGGTGCATGTTTAACATTAGAAAGCGACGGCTCGTTAAATGCGTTACTATCAAAGGCTTATCCCAGCTTTAGCATGCGCTAGATAAGTCGCGAGTGAAGCACGAATATTTAGCTGCAGCTAATAACTCAAATTGGTCGCGCCTGCAAGCATGCTTTAGGGTTCACTACGGCGTAAAGAGTACTAATGTAAACATTAAGCAATCACTATTGCCCTAAGAAATTGAAGATATGAGAGTAGTGCTAGTTCCACAGTCAGTAATCTCCGAGAGGTGAAAACAGTCGTGTCTTGAACTCAATTTAAATGGCTGTTCAACTGTGTATCTTATTCTAGACTCCGAATTTAATCATTCGTCCCTTAGAAACCCCTATTCTAGCCAAGAGATATACATTATTAACCAACAGCTCTGAAGTATCAAATCCTTAGAGTTTGTTAAAACTCATAATTCGTGGAAGAGTCGTGATTTCATAGCTTTTCGAAGAATTAAATTCATCGAGCCATCAATATTGCACGAAATTGCTAAAGATCCGCCTTCGGCGTCGCCTCGGGCTCCTTTGATGGTTCTTCTGTTTTGTCCAATATTTTCTCGCTCCCTTGATCTACTGATTCCTCCGACACGGTTGCCTTTTCTTCCACAGTTTCTTCCGTGATTTTCAACCTTTTTGCCTCTGGCTGTCCCTCCTCCGTTGGTTCAGTTGTAGGCGCGTCAGGGAGCTTAGATGCGAGTTCGGATTCTTCAGTTTGTTCCTCTCCTTCTGCGTTTTCGGGTTCTTTGACAGGCGGGAAGAATTGTCTGCGATACGATCTAGTCAGCCAAGTATCCAGCAATGGAGAATTGCAAATCAAGGAAAAAGAAGCTGGTCGCAAAATACTTACGGAAGCCACCGGTGATAAGCTATCTCATCTTTCACCATAAAATTACAGAAAATAATCCTCTCAAGGCTATCCCCGTTACCTTCCTCCAAAAATCTCCTCACTGTTCCCACCGCGCAATGCGCCGCTGCTTCACTCGGATATCCATAAACGCCTGTGCTCAGTGCGCTGAATGCAATACTCTTGAGTCCATTCTCCACGGCGAGTTCTAAACTCCGCCTATAACACCCTTCAAGCAACTGCTCAGCCAATCCATCCTTTTTTGTTGCCCAATATACTGGTCCCACGGCGTGAATTACCTTCTTGGCAGGAAGTTGATAGCCTTCTGTAATCTTGGCATAACCTGTGGGACACCCTTCAAGCTTTTCACATTCATCGAAGAGCTCGGGGCCTGCAGCTTTGTGAATAGCACCGTCCACCCCTCCCCCTCCTAGTAACGACTCGTTGGCTGCGTTGACAATGCTGTCGACAGCTAGGAGGGTAATGTCGTGACGTATTATGGAGATCTTGTCATTGAACGTGCTGGAGGGTTCGGGGAGAGTAGATGGGTCGATTTCCTCGTCTGTGTGAAGGTGGTTGAGCTTGTAGAGGAGGGTTAAGGTGGGGATTTCCGAGAGGGGAAGTGGTTCCGAGGCCATTCTACAGTGAAATAGGCGCTGTTGCCGGTAGAAACAGCCAGTCGAGGGCCTAATGAGGTGCAGCAAGTTTGGTGATACAGCGCAAAAGGCGCGCAGCATAGAAGGGTGGACGTGGGAGTAATAGTGGAAATTGTCGAATGCGGCGTTGATTCAAAGTGAAGCTAAGGTTACAGCTCACTAAGGGAGCTTGGGCCGCATCCAAAAACATTTTTGCTGAGCTGACTCGGGGTTATCTCATAAACCGTTGGTGCGCACGCACGGGCATACTGCTCCTTATTAACCAACGAATCTTCCACGGAGCTTATGGGCGCGATTTAACTACCAGATTCTTAAATCACTGTCAAACCTTACCACCTTTCCATCCTCTAATTACTCCAAAATTGATACGAGGTATAAGCTCTCCGTTTTCTCTATCTACTCCGCCGTAGTAGCTACGTTGTACCTACGTTATGTCAAAAGTTAGATATGGGTGGTCGGTTTAAAATTTACGAAGATTCCATTTAAAACCCAACTCTCTCTCTACTGTAACTATTATAGTTAGGCTATGGTCCATAAAAAGCAATAAAAATTAATTCCTAAAATATTCGGGTTTTACTAAAACGACGCCCATAAGCTCTTAGACGCTCCGCGAGAGAATTTTAAAATATAGGGAGCAGATATAAGCGATTTTCTGGTGTGCTTGCCCGTAACCAAGTATGTGCTGATCTAACTGAGTTCGGTTAAAATTCTACTACGGAGCGTCTGATTCATGAGATAAACTCGGGGTTCAGGTTATTACAATCCCTTTACGGCCACCTTGTTCTTACTTCAACAGGTCTAGCTGGATTCGACAATTTGTTGCGGAGGGCTATCCCAATCTACATAGCACTACAGCATAAGTTCTTCATCTCGGAAAGCATGCTTGCTTTTACTTAGGCAATGTTTATCCCATGCCATCACAAGCGCCTCCCCCGCAGCCCATAAGCGCCACCAGGATGCCCCCTCCCCTGCTTCGTCCCCCGGTATTATCGAAACGTCGGCAGTGGCATGTGTAGCTTATACCAAGTAAGCCGGTAATTTTGTATCTGCATCCTTCTCGGCGAGTCGGCCCGACAGCTACTTAACAGCTGAAGCCTCATCAAACGCTAAAGTATTTCAGCCGTGTCCCTTTGTTTTGGAGGCTCTATATAACCTTGTATAGATCTCCTCGCAGCTAGTTATCTGTTCGTCGTCATGCCTTTTCTTGCACAGGAGCACTTTGATATATCTACAAAGGACATTTTGTCTTGGTCTTTCGACAATCCGTGTTACGACCTTGATAAACCGGTAAGCAGCGACAGAACCTAATCCATCTAGTGGTGTTGACATTTTCAGGTCTATATCGATGCGGTGAAACCGGGGAGATCCATTTCTGGTAGGGGAGGACGGAGTCTTGTCCGTAAGCTTGTGGCCGGTCTACGTAACGCAGGTCTTAAGCCGGGAGACTGTGTCGTTGTAGCTTCTTTTAACGATGTGAGGACATCAGGGGCCTCCCCGGAAATTGCGCTGACGAGAGTAGTTGTACTACCCAATCATCGTCCTTGGCATTATAGCCGCAGGTGGTGTATATACAGGCACAAATCCAGGCTACACCTCTCACGAACTGGCTCACCACGTCAAAACTGCAAAGGGCAAATTCATCATATCCGAGCCTGAGTTGTTGAAGCCTATTCTAGAAGCTGACCATGATGTGCCAAAACCAAATATTTTCATTTTTGATTCGCTCAATCAGCCCATACCAGACGGTTTCAAATCATGGAAAAGCCTTTTGGAGCACGGAGAAGAGGACTGGTACGCTTGCAGGATACCAACGTAATTTTGCTGGAGGTATTGCATTAACAAATGTGTAAAATAGGATTAGATTCAATGACCTGAACACGGCAAAACATACACTCGCCATGCTGCTGTTCTCGAGTGGGACGACGGGGCTTCCCAAAGCTGTTATGCTCTCGCACTACAATCTAGTAGCACAGCATACTTTGGTCCATGAATATAAACCACGGCCGTACGCCGTATGTCTTACCCTAGTCCCGAAAATATCCCTCTTCTTACCCTCTTCTAGCCTAGCCGCCTGATCGCTCTTCCAATGTTTCACGCCGCCACAGCTCCCGTTGCTTGTGTTACCCCTCTTCGCTCTGGTGATATTACTTACATTCTACGCCGCTTTGAGCTTGAGCCTTTCCTGAAATACATTGAAAAATACCAAGTCACGGAGCTCGCTATGGTGCCTCCTGTTTGCATCGGCATTATCATATCTCCGCTCTCCAAGAAATACTCTCTCAAGTCCATCAGGTCATCCGCTTGCGGTGCCGCACCCCTTGATAAAGGTCCACAAGCGCGGCTCAAGGCCTTACTGTCGCTAGATGCGCCGTTCACGCAAGTATGGGGTATGACAGAGACCTCGTGCGTTGCAACAATGTTCTACTATCCGGAGCACGATGTCACAGGAAGTGTGGGGCGGATGATGTCGAACCTTGATTGTAAGCTGGTAGACGATGACGGTAATGATATCTCCGCATATGACACACGTGGAGAACTTTGTGTAAGGGGGCCGACGATCGTGAATGGGTACTTTGAGAACCCGGAAGCGAACGCCAGGGACTGGGACAGTGATGGATATTTTCATACTGGCGATATTGCGTACTGTGACGGCAAGAGCAAGCTGTGGTACATTGTTGACCGTAAAAAGGTAAGAAGCGGTTCTCTCAACTTGATTATTGGCTCCTCTCCCAGGGCAATAGCACATTGGGGTTCTTACTTACCATCTCATCACCAACTAACCACTTTACCTGCCAATCAGGAACTTATCAAAGTCCGCGGCTTCCAAGTTGCTCCTCCTGAAATTGAAGCGGTACTATTCTCCCACCCCTCCATCATTGATGCAGCAGTCATTGGCGTGAGGATTCCACACGTTTCCGGCGAACCTACCGAGTTACCTCGCGCCTATGTTGTACAGAGGCCAGGTACGCCAAAGCTTAGCGAACAGGAAGTCATAAACTACGCTGCGAAGAAATTAGTGAAATATAAGAAGCTTGATGGTGGCGTCAAGTTTGTAGATATGGTCCCTGGTATTCCGAAGACTGCAAGCGGCAAAATTCTGAAGAGGACTCTTAGAGAGTGGGCGGCGAAGGAAGTGGGTGCGAAGTTGTAGACGAGTAGATGGTAGAATGGAGGGGCTGTATGAACGGTGCTTATCTAGGTCGGTATCTATCCCTTCCTTCAAGCTTTCATGTATTAGAATTGCCTTCCCGTTCACCCAATTTTGGGTTTTTGTTTTGAGTGGCTATTTGGAGATGATTCCTTAGAAAGCTTTACGAGGCTTCGTCTATCTTAACAGAGATTAACCACACCGCATTTTAGTCTCGTAGCTCATGTTGTCAAAGCATGACAGCCTCACTCCTTATTCAATACATGTCCAGCGTCATAAGTTGGCTTTTCTTGAACTATTTCTTCCTTTAGCTATCCATCGTTCCACTCTCGTTCTCATAAATTACCGTTGGGGCATAATTTGCCAAACGGAACCACTATCAGCGTCACAACGTATAGTTCTCCCTGATATCTCCCTGATAATATGTTCTGAATTTCGCCTCCAGCTTATCTGTTTATGCTTCGTCGAAATAACACGCTCTGTTGGGACTCTATTCAATCACATGAACTGGGGACCGAACCCTCGGCCTTCGGCCGTTTGCCCAATTCTCCCAAAAGTCCGGCGCTGCGCTGAGTTTTCAGAAAAGAACCCAAATAGATTGAGCGGCGAAGATTGAACCCTTACGCGCTCGTCGGTCATCTCAGGAGCAAAGGTTGTGGAACTACAGTCATCTAAAACCTCAGGACTAATTACTGACGTGTCTTCCTCATATCATCCTGTCAACCTTCGCCCGCCAGCATACCCATTAACCCGCCAGCATACCCATTAACCCGCCAGCACGCTGACCAATCCGCCAACGTACCCATTATTCTGCAGGAATTGTATATCAACCTTGTACACTAGCACTCCTCATCAGCCAACCCCGGTACCGCATAAATACACCCATCCTGACTCCTTGCTCACATATTAATACTTTAGAAGCAAAGTAGATGAAGAAAACGACTATATGAATCCGTTTACGCTTTATTTGGCATTATTTATCACCTTCGCAAAGTTAATAGCTGTTACTAGGTAGATATAATAATAATTAACTTAATAACTGCATGTTAATGGATACGATTTCTGCGCTCTGAAGATCTTCAGCATCAATTAGTGGCGGTGAGTACTCTCTTCATGGTTAAGTGCTGATAGTTAATTATACGCTCTAATTATTTTGCAAAGGGTATTGCGTGCTAAGTTCTGACGGCTTGTTTAGGTGATGTAGAACAGCCACGGCTGATCTTAAGCGGGTTCAATGACATACAGCCTCAAGGTGATATGGAAAATTGGCAAATGTTAGATTTGAGATCTTGGTTTAAATAGCGGCCGGTAATACAATACAATACACAACATCCAACACATGCTTTATCAAACGCATCACCCAGCCCGGGCTAATGCAATATCTCCTCTTGGTATACTCTATTCCAACGCCACGAAACACCAAATGCGAAACGGCAACACCAAAAACAATAATGTTTGGCCCCTAGGGCGAATCACCATCTCTCTTCATTTTCCTCTCCGTCTCGACCACATCTCTCATCTCATCCAGCATGACCTGGTTAAACTGCTCCGCGCCATCGAGGTAGACGTGATGGCCGGCCTCATATATCACGACCACCTTTGCAGAGCCATTGTCCCGCATCCGCTCCTCTTCGCTCGCATCGGCCAGGATCCTTGCTTTCTCCTGCTTGATCTTCTCCTCGGCGGCAAAACCGCCTGCAATGTCCATCCAGTCGTTTTCACCGTACATGAGGACCACAGGGATGCCGTTTTCGCGGACGCGAGGCACGGAGGGATCTGCAACAGAGGGCGTTGTGGACGGCGTTGACGAGCTCTTTGAGGAAGTCTTGGAGCACTTGGAGGACGATTCTTTGGGTATGTCCGCATCCACGGTAGGGCTGGAGTGCGGTCCGATGTATTGACGTCCGATGCCCTGGATGCGTCTGATCAGGGGGCTTCTCGCGAACGCGCCAGGGGCGAGGATGTAAGCTAACGCGTACTCTCCTGAACCCCGCTGGCGGAAAAGAGAGTAGCTGTAGTTATGCAGCGCTTGCGCTTCTTCAGACGGTAGATGTGAGAAGCGTCGGGATGTCCATCCGGAGACGAGACGGGGACCAAGTGGGCCGCTCCAACGAACTAGTGAGAAGGGGCTGATGTTGGCATCCCAGAGATATGTCAGCCACTTAGGAAGGGGTGGGCGAGGCGCATTTGAGTTTGTGGGAGTGGATGTGCCGGAAGAAGAACCGCCGGCTTTAGATCGAGCGTTAAGAAAATTGTTGTTGTCGCCTGTCCTCGGGAGATCGGGGTTCGAGGCGTTCATGGCAGTGCCTTGGTCTTGAGTGAACTCGTTTGCCAATGTCGAATCTTCGGGCTCTGGCATCTCGGCGCTGACAGCGTAAGGATCCTCAGGGATACCGACAGGCGAGGCCAGAATTAGTTTGTTGAGGTGTCCAGGGTACTTTAGAGCATATGCAACCGCCATATACCCGCCTAGACTGTGTCCGAGGAGCGTAAAGCGGTCGATTTTCTTCTTGACCCGCCATTCTTCCAGCGCATCAACAAACCAGTTCTCTGCTTCCCTAATCTTTTCCTCGCGGTCTTTAGCTTGAATTTTGAAAGGCGGTCGACTACTCCGTCCCATGCCTAGCATATCCAGCGCGTATAGTTTCCAACCAGGAGCACGGCTGAGGCCTTCGAAGTTCTTATAGAAGAATCCAAGGCCGGCGCCGTAGCCATGAAGCATGACTAGATTTTGCTCAGCTTCCTCTCCCACTCTTTCGACGGAGAATTCGTTCAGCGCACGGTTCTTCCCACTTAATTCCACCATTTGGGAGTTCCATCGCCGTGGGCCGTACGGATCTGTGACGGTTGTTGTGGTGACAGGTGCAGCTGCGTGTCCAGATTGATCTGCTAGGTCCGTGGTTGAATGTGTTGGGGACACGGGCGCAGAACCAGTTTGGGTGTGTGTAGGAGGTCTTTGGAGGTGAGGAATAAATGATAGAACCGTATGTTCAGTCATTGCTGGCGACAGACCAGCCCACTGGACGCAGTCAGCCTTGTGAGCGCATATCGCTTTCTCTGCGCACTACATACCCATTGATTGAAACCCTCTTTCGCCCCTAGAGGGAACATCCGCGCAAACCTTCCTGCCTGAGCTGCCTCAGACTCCCCTTGCTCTTTCGCCCGTTGAGAGGCCAAAGGGCTTTGTTGGGAGCGCGACCGAACATCGTCGCCGCCGCTCGCAGAAGTCGCCATTGAGGAATACGATGACCGGCTTCGCAAGGAGTCTGAGTATATTATGGCAGTATAAGAGGCACCGACGAGGCCGATTGTCTTTGAGACGGTGAGTACCGATCCGTTCAAGGAGCGCCAAGGGTTGAATATAGACCGCAGCAAAAGCAGCGGGGAAAAGGTTAAGGGGTGCAACTTCGAAGACGATAAGTGCAGCAGACACTGAAGGTGTCCGCCGCGTCTTATACGAGACAGATTAGGGGAGGGATGGTTGAATGAGGAGGCCACTGGCTGACTGGACGCGTGGTGTGCAAGAGATGCAGGTATTGTGGCGGCCGGAGTTAGGGCTGAAGGCATGATGGTGTTTCGCTGCTAAATCCCGGCCCGGAGAGATTCATGTCCGATTTTCTTCGCCGATATTACAATACCAGACATCATCATCTACTGTATTCGGTTATTAAACGGCACTTTGATTTCTCCTGCGAGGCTGCTTCGCCTTGAACGTAAAAATCCTTCATAATGTATTCTGTGGTTGGCTGGATGCTGCTGCTACCAACGGACTTTATGAGGAAAGTTCTTGGAGTATCATTGCTTTTGGGACCTTTACCCTCCCTCCGACTAATCTCGTCCGAAATTCCCAAGGCCAACGCTCCATACCCTTGATAATTGGTCTGAGGCGCGTTCTGAGTGCTGACAGTGAGTTCCCTTAAACAATAGTCTCCCAGGTACAGTCGCTGTTCAGGCTAAGCATGTCTTGAGAATGTCTAATAATTGGGAAGAAAAAAAGGTTTTTGACCAATCAGCTCTTCAAAAATTCACCTTTCCAAAGAAGGTTTCACCACGCACGCTCGACTCTAAAAGAATGAGACGGAAGCCACTCATAAGAATCGAGAGAGCCCCGTTTCTACCGCTACTGTAGCTTTATGCAGCATAGGAAACTCGGTGAGGTGGATACGTAGAGATTGACATTTTGAACTAGCCAGCGAATCGCTGATTTCACCGCGTTTTTGCCGACGCCGACATCATCGGGTTCATGAAGCACAACATGCTCATGTACCCGCGATAACCCTCCATGTCAACATCAGGGACATCCAAATGTCCTCTAAGCTTGACCAGATTGTCAAGGGTGCCCCTCTGCCAAATGTTACTGCTCCACAAGTCGCCGCGGCAGCAGCTGCGGCATCTCCCTCGGAGCGACTCGCGACTCTAAAAACTCCCAGACCACCTCATCCTCCCGCAGACCCAACTTCACTCCTCCCCTCTTCGCCTCCGCAAATATACCTCAACCTTCTCATCCTAGAAGCATCTCTCCGCTCACAATATCTTACTCTCCGAGCGCGAAGACGCCAAAATACCTTTGTACTTACGCTGCTCTCTTTATGGATACTCTGGTTTTCCTATGCGCTTTTCCTCCGACCTCGAGAAGATGGGAAAGGCGTTGGAGGATCAGTATATTGGGTAGTTGATATGACTGAAAAGGTGGCGTTTATGGGTGGAATCGTCACAGTAATATTATTTTGGGCTACTGGACAATGGGAGCGTGGAGTTCGGTGGCCGCGAAGATGGATCGGAGTCGCCAACCGCGGCCTGCGAGGCATGAACTGTAAAATCGTCATAATAAGAGGGCCGTGGTGGAGGGAAATGCTGTCTCATCTTTCATTTTTGATTCCATACCAGTTGTTTTTCTCATCGTCAGGATCATCTTACCATTACATCAACCATTCGCAGGAGAAAAGAGAAGCTTTGGCGCACGGACACCCACGACAGACGCTTCATGATCACGGACTCGAATATGCCGAGGAAGACATTGCGTCGGGCGGTGATTACATCAAACTACTGTTGCTTCCGAAACCCTTCACACCAGACTTTCGGGAGAATTGGGAGCTTTATAGAACGGAGTATTGGGAAAAAGAAAATGAACGTCGCGCGGAATTGCGTAAGAAAATAAAACAACGGCAAAGAGAAATCGCTAAAGAGGAGGGAGGGTGGCTATGGTGGACAGGATGGCGCGGATGGAAACGTGCTCGAGGTTTAGGCAGCGTGGCAGCAGACATTGAGAAGACACATCACCACAGCCGCAGCCACAGCCTCTCGCAGCAGAATTCCCTCAAAGAAAAAAGAAGACGATCAAGCCTTCTCCAAGCCCGTGAACGAGATGGGTCGCATTCCCGATCCTCCTCTCGCAGCACCACTCCGACTCCTGAACTAGACGATCGTCTTGGAAAGCAGAACCCGGATGAAAGGCAACGAAGATGGAGCAGCAGCACCACTGGCAGTACATCCGACAGGCGAAGGAAGAAAGGTGCTCCTTCAGCTGCAGGTATTTCGACTGCCGGGAGGCCGTCTCGACTCACGCCTACTGGCTCCAGACCAGCAACCCCAATCGCTGGTGTAGATGTGACGCCGTGGCAGCATAAGCGCGCAAGTACGTTGAGTACTTCAGAAAGCCTTTCAGCTAATGAAGGGGATATGGTCGGAATAGGCAGGGAAGAGAAAGTTCTGATTAATGCGCCATCTGCATGAATGTACATACGAGCTATGAAGAACAGTGAGCGATCATGTTGTATACCTGGAATCTATTCTTTCTTGTTAAAACTCTTGGAGAGCCACCTTTAGCATTCGTTCAAAATGGGAATGGAAGGTGCAAAGGTTTCTAATATTTGGCATTGGTAAGACCCAGTCTATTTCTATACGTTCTCCGTCGATTCCATGGGCCTCGTTCAAGATTGCTATGACAATGTTTCAATATTTTCCTCGGGCAGTTACAAAGAAAAGTGATTTTCTTGTTCCCAATGTGATCTGGTTGCAATTTCTGATCTTGTTCCAACACGCAAGGCCCCGCAATAAAAACTTTGTGCACATATATTGTTTTTGAATGCGCTTTGTCCAGAATCACCCACACCGCAATAAAAGCCGCCAAGTCGTCATTTACCTCTCACATTGAAGTTAACCTGCACCCGCACATTTATACATTCCGATCGCACTTCGCATTCCATACCTAGCTCCTCCACTTCAAACCAAGCCCTACCAAGACGAACTCCGCAGGTCCGATTTCTGCCACCCTTTCTTACCCTCAAGCTCATGTTTCACAGACCATCTAAAATGCTGCCATTCGCGGCGCACTCGCACGTTCCTCGCTCCGAATTCTCGGAGACGGGTATGTCAACGTCTGTACTCTCTTTCTATCCCCGATCCAGTCATTCGGGGCCTTTTTTGATGGAATCTTTGAATATCGAGTAGTAGACAATAAAATCACTGGCAATAAAAGACATACCAAGATGCGCTAGATTCCTTTCATTCTAAAGCTAAGCAACTTATCATTGTTCGATGAAAATGTGCATTTTGAAACACATGATATAGCGATTTTAACAAGACCTGCTACATATTATAGCACATTCAGTTCTACACATTGTTATCATATGCTTCCTTTATTTAGATTAAAGCTCGTCTCTTGCAAGTGCATATATAAGTCCCCCATATCCTCTATCCCTTGACGGGTTAAGGGATATTTGCTTACAGACCGGAATCTACGCCTTCGGAATCTTTCAAACTATCGGAATCACGGTTCCCTAGGTCCTGCTCCCTGTTGGTAGCTTCAGCCAGGTGAGTGCCCTGCCTAAGTCTTGCATCTCCTTTCCGCTTATAGCAAAAGCAACGATCTTTGTACTAGATAAGTGCTGTTCCAGCTACTAGAATTGGGAATAAGGCCATAGCAAACAAGCCGATGCTTAACGGACTGTAGGTTTTATAAAAGATTGGCTCAGATGCAGGGATACTAGAAGTGCTCCTGGCACTAGGAGAGGAGGTAGTTTGCATTAGAGCAGTGAATTTCACCATCTTGGAGGTGCTTGTGGCTTTTGAAGGGTTGAGCCGTTGGAATCTGATGGCAGAACTATAGGATGAGTGATTTGTAAACCAAGAATTGAATTGAAGTAGAGCAGATATATAGTTTTTGATATAAGAGACAACAAAGCCATTGTAATTGTAGAATATGAATATTAGGAAGCTGAAAAACTTGTCACGAGACAAAGAAATCAGGACTTGATTAAATATGGGATACCCAATTAGAACAATATCATGAACTGGTGAAGACTATAGAGCGAGGCTCTTGATGAGTTGTATAAAGTGAACACCAGCAGCAATTCTCGAGAAGGCTGTACATGAACTATTCCATGAATTGAGTGTCCAATGAATAGGGCAGCTGGCAGTAGCACATTTTTAGTAATTAGTAGCGATCATAGGCACAGCGGACCCTTTATCGGCTTATTAGTTAAGATATGTACATACCATTCTTTGGAATTTTAATTGATGAAGTGCGCTGTGTAAAGGAATGAATGAGACGGCCTAAGTGGTTGTTGTGTTGTGTATGGTGGGCCGTGCTTTCGGAAAAACGCACCCCACAAAGCATCGCCGTTTTTCACATGCAAAACGGGAACGCTTATTTGCTGCACGCCACTCTTTTCACATTTTTATCTTCATACATCATGGCTATATTCTTACGACTCTCTGCTTTGCCATCTGCCATCATGTTTAACCCCCTTTATCTTCTCGGACCTCCTGTACTCATCATCGTTTCGATCCCTCTAGCAATATTCGCCGTCTTCACCACTTCATTCGCCTTGAGTACGTTACTCATCCGTGTATCCTTCGTGTACGTAGAGCTCGGTATTGCGTTAATACACAGTTGGCTCTTCGTTCCTGTCTCCAAGTCATACAGTAAGCCCACCGCACCTCCTACACCGAGCCGTTCGAGCCCTCGACGCCAGCGTAATCGACGAAGCAGCGGAACCAGCACCGCATCCTCCCAAGACCTCCCAACCATTCGGAAAGCACCAAGGAAGAGCGACAGCTTTGCATCCTTGATTGGAAGTGGTGAACCGAATAGGGATTTTGAGGGTGTTGGTGGCTGGAGGCTTTCTGGGGAGGAGGAAGAGGAGGCAATATGGGTAGGCATGAACTCGCGGCTTGAGCTTCCTGCTGTCCTACCTACCCATCAAAGGAAACACCAAAGATCCTTGACTGGTGGTAGCCAGAGATGGTCATGGAGCCCAGAGGCGGTTCGCATGAGTCCGATGCAGAGTCGTGCTCGAACACCTATTGCTGGAACCGAACCAAGCAGTCCAGAAGAGTACTTCAATCTGCAACCACACAACCGTTTTAGTACTACATCAGATCCTATTAGAAAGTCTACACAAGATGGGAGGAGAAAGAGCCATAGTGGTTCCAGTACCTCATCCATTGGCTCAAGAAGAGCTTCAACAATCACTTTCATGAAGCAAGCAGGGGATTGAAGCACGGCAAGTGGAATATTATATTCCCACACATTGAAATACCCTCAATTCTTCCAATGGACTGCAAAATACTTCACGGATCATTGATCTATGGAAAGTAAGCGTCTCCGCAAGGCTGATTCCAAGATCTACCAGACTCGGAGCTTCTCAGAGTTTCCCAACCCGCTCATACTGGCTCAATGAAGCTTCGTATGTTGCTAAATATATCCGGATTATGTACACCGCTAATGGTCCGGCCCGCACACCGCCAGTGATAGACTCTTGGAACTTGCTGCCGGGGGCTTTGTTTGTGAAAGAAAGAATAAAACCGGCATATTAGTGTTAGCTGTTTGGAGACTTGGCAAAATAAAGTTAGGACTGTAGAAGAAGATGCCGGATTCGGTGAGCTTGTTATTCATAGCCTGTAAGTTGGTATAGACAAAGAAGGACGATATTAGACTATCGAATCCACTACATTTTCCTGCGCTCTGCCATCTCACCAGCCGTGTACCTGTCAAAGGTTTGAATCAATTATCTAAGGCTTGGATATCCCTCACTTCCTTATGTCGTTTAGCTAACCTCCTGATGGCTGAATATGTATCCTGTCAGGAGGCCTTGCCGGATTCTATGCCTTGGATTAAGGGCTGTAACTTCGCGCAGAAATCAGACCTCAGGAGCTACGAAACGGAGGGTATCTCGACTTACCTAGCCATTTTATTGATGACCTTGGCATTTCAAAAAGTAGTCTTTTCGGCCGCAAGCGGTTTGAAAACATCACAGATGAAGACTGCACTATATTAAACCCTATTCTTCGTCTGGCTAGTAATTCTTGCAACAGTCTCAACTTATGCCTTTTTGGTATGCCCTCTTCGGTCCGAGCTGCCGTCGGAAAATACGACACTCTTCTATCCACCGATTTTATGACCGTCATATGTACCATATAGACCTTTCACAAGGAGTTACAATCCTGCAAAGCTGTATAGCCCTCGAATGCTCTAGCAGATGAACGCCTGCATTAGCATCCGCTTCACTCCAATCAATACCTACGGCATAACCGAGCCTTGCGCCTCCCATCCAGGTCTTCTAAATTACCCTAGCATGAAAGGTAGTATTATCTTGCTGGATTAATCCTATCCAGATGTCCTACGCAAATACCACTTGCTCAGCACCATTCCCAACTTCACACCCTCCCCTTTTGATGACCCAACCCAACCCTATACCACCACAGCAAGCATCCTATGCACCCGCTTCCACCTCGCAAAACCCCTTCTCCACGAGCTCTGCTACGCCGTAAAATGGGCCACACTAGCTCCTCAACCCACAAGTCTATTCTCCAATTCCCCATCCCCAAGCTCCACCACCGGCAACCTTCCCTCCCAAACCAAACCAGGCGAAAGGCCTCATCGTCTCGCCCTACTATTTGAGCCCTTCTTCGCGCACCACTGTGTCGCCGAATTCTGCTGCGCATGGGAACAACTAACCTTCCACGGCTTGATCCACCCGCTCTGCTCCTCGCCCTCTGCCTGCTGGGGCCTCCCGCTCGAAAAATGGCCGAACGCCTGGTTTACGCACGGCGAACCCGAGCGCGGCACCCGCGCGCGCAAGCTGTGGAGCACGAAGTACGCCATTAGCACGGCATGGGCGGCGGCTCTATGGCGGGAGGATTTCTGGAGTGGCGTGGAGAGGTTTGGTGGGCGGGAGCTGTGGCCGGAATGGGTGCTTGGAGTTAGGGAATGGAGGGAGGAGACTAAGTGGGGGGAGGGTGACAGTGAGAGGTCGAGCAGCGGGGATTATGAGAACGGGATTGAGGATGCAGGGAAGGAGAGGAGACACCGGAAGGCGGTGGCTAGGGCAAATAGGCTGAGGATTGAGGGGAGAGAGGAGAGTGAAGAAGATAGTGAAGATGGGGATAGCAGTGAAGGAAAGCTTTATGATAAGGAAGGGGTGGTAAGGGGTGGGTGTCCCTCTACCAATATCTTAAATATAACATATATATTTTTTAAATTATTTTATAGGGATATTAAAGAATTATTTAATTTTTAGTAGAGTAGAAAAGCGTATATATCTAGACGCCTAAATCACTCCGCTCCTATCCTTACCTACCTAATTAATTTACATATTTAGTAGAAAGCGCTAGACCTATTGTAAGGGTAAACGGTAGGGAGCTCGAATATATAGCAAAAGGGGCTTAATTCTATATATAAACCAACCCTTAAAGGGAAAAGGAGGATTTGTTAGGTATATAGGAATGCATACATAGCCTTAAGCGAAGCACGTGAAGTATACGTAAGGCGTAGGGGCTTCGTGGGCGATGCGCAGGGGGGGAGATTGGGTGAGGAGGAGGAGATGGAGGTTGATGATGTCCAGTAGAGGTGTCCTAGCCGCAGCCTGTTTCTTATAGTTCTTCCACGCTATTTACATCATACTTAGCAACGCTAGATAGGACTATTGCAGCTTCCATAATCACCATATTTCGTGATTTGTGGTGTTGCTATTGCATACGCTGCTAATGTATATTTGAGGATCTCTAAACCCTGTTGTCGACCTGAATCGGACTTCCTTACCACCATCAAATTACTGTCTAAAGACCTAGATCGTCTATACGAACTATATCTTAGTTGTCTCTTAACTTATAACTAAATGTCTTATTAAATGTCTTATTACCTATTTTCTATTACCTATTTTGACTCAGTTGTCTAGACCTACCTGATGTATATAAAGAGCTTCTAGAGCCCCCTTTAATAGACAGAGTTCTCATTCTTGATCGTCCGTTCAACACCTATGGACTTCAGCCGCTTTAGTAGAGTTTAAGGACAATTGCAAGGAAGCCCTTTATCACTTGAAAATTATGCTAGATCAGGCACTCTAAGGCTCGTCAAATACTCAGCCAGAGCCTCTATAGCATGGGAAAACTAATTGATTGTGCTTCATTTGGCTGATAGTATCACTTTATCATTAGTGCATAGGATATACTCCGTCTATCAAGCGCACCATTTGCTTGTTGTTCGATGGGCATGAAAATATTTAATCCATCTTGAAGAAGTTATTTATTTACAAAATCTTATCCATCAACTTCCAATCCCCCGAATTTTCTCATAGCTGCTCATTAACAAACAACCCTGCCATTCCCATGCCGGTTCCGATACACATGCTGGTGAGTAGAATCTTCTTCTTCTGTCTCCTGCACTCACTCAACCCAGTAACAATCTGTCTCGCGCCAGTGCAGCCGAGCGGATGTCCCAGCGCAATCGCACCACCTCTCACGTTCATCTTCGCTGGGTCGATCTTCAGGGTGTTGATGCAGTATACGGCCATACTGGCAAATGCCTCGTTTACCTCAATAAGGTCAATGTCGTCGAGCGTAAGGTTGAATTTGGATAAAAGCTTAGGGATAACAATTGATGGGCCAATACCCATGATCCTGGGAGCAAGTCCAGCAACGGTAGCACCAACGTATTTAGCCAAAATAGGTTGGCCGAGTTCTTCCGCTATTGAGCGCTTCATGAGCAGCACAGCCGCGGCACCATCCGTAACCTGCGACGAATTACCACCTGTGCTGCGGTCACCATGTGGCATGAAAGCGGGACGGATTTTGGAGAGAGCCTCGTATGTAGTGCCCCAGCGCGGCCCTTCGTCCTTGGTCAGTGTGACCTGTTTCTCCTCGCCCGTCTTCGGATCTTTGACATTGGCGGTTATGGGGACGATCTCGTCGTCGAACCATCCAGCCTTCTGCGCTACCTCTGCGCGTCGATACGACTCTGTGGCAAATTTATCCTGCATCTCTCGAGTGATGTTGAACTCCTTCCCGACGTTCTCGGAAGTTTGACCCATCGGCTGCATGCAGTCACATGCTTCTTGATTCTCGAGGACCTCATCGACGAAAGGTCGGGTGAGGCGATCACCTCCTGTTGTCATGTGTTCGGCACCGACGGCGAGGCCGACAGAGATACTGCCGGTCGCGATCTGATTTGCAATGTCTTGTACGGCTTTCAGGCCAGAGCTGCAGAATCGGTTGGCGGAGGAGCCGGCAGTGGTGTTAGGGAAGCCAGCGGCCAACATGGCAGCGCGGACATAGTAGGCCGCTTTTGCATCAGAGACCTAAGCATGAATCTTTCGTTAGTCAAACCCGTAAGTGTGTTTAGCGGGCCTCTATCTTAGATTGGATCGGGTATAGCATGCAGAGAGTAAAAAGGGAGATATTATACGTTGCCTAGGCAAATATCCTCCACCGTCTGCGGATCTAACCTTGACTTTCTAATCACCTCCTTCAGGATCTTGCAAACTAAGCCATCGAGAGGAGTATCTTTAAGGCCTCCTTTATTGGCCTTACAAAGCGGCGTACGGATAGCGAGGGTAATCACAACATCATCCGGGTTCTTTGTCGTTCTGCATTTGGCATTAGCATATCTTCAGTCTAATTGAGACGATGAGACGACTTCAATGGCACTGCGGGGTGAAAGTATAGATGAACATTAGCTCAACTTACATTGTAGAAAGGCCGCTCTTATTAGGCGTCATGTGTGAGAGAATAGAGCTGAGACGTTCAGTCATTGTGACGGATAAAAGGGTATTGAATTATGAGGTGAGGAGATGGAAGAGTGGTGGAGGATGTAAAATGCCAGATTGATTGTCATGTCGGCCGGGGAGCATCCGCTTCTACTCAGCTAGACTTTACGGGGAAGATGCCGAGGACCTCGGGTTTATGGTCACGGGATCTCGGTATCTGAGAATTGCAGTTCACTAGTCATAAATTAGACCCCCAGTGGACCGTTTGGTACGTGCGCTACGCAACTTAGCTTCAAATTCACATGAGTATATTGGTAATCTAGAAGATGTATCAACTCAGTGTTTTTAGCCGGATTGGCTGCTAGTGCTTTTTGCTAGAGCTTCAGGGTGTTCTGAAGATCAATCGTATCAAGATGCACTGCTTTAAGAGTAGAGCTAGTGCCATTGCGAACGAGATTGTACGTCAGGACCCATCGATATCCGGACATTACTTCAAGAGCCTAACAGCTGTTAGTGCCTTTCAGTTGAGAAATTCATCGGTCTTTGGAGTTTGATAAGCAAGTGGCTCGTTTATTGAATTGGCATGCGCAGGGGGTGTGCAAGGATCTAAAATATTCATGAGCACAGACCTCGTGGGTAACGTCGGAGTACCTGCATCAGTTGTTAATACAGCATGCTTAGGGGCTGCGACGGAATTACTCACCACCACAAAAATGATTGCTTCTTTTTCGAGGTTGGAAACACCTTCTATACCAGCATGCTTCACTTTGACATCCCCACCTGAATGAGGCGAGGGCAAGCAAACCACCAGGGTACCGAACATGCCTGGTGCTTTTCCCGAACTGCGCATGTGTTATTATCTGGATTCTACTGGAATTCGTGCTTTAACTTACTCTTGGTGAGTTTTGAACATGGCTCCTTTGTCGTATAAGAGCATTTTGTAAAGCTCCGCATCCATCCTCGGCGCTTTAGATCCAAGCCCAAGCTCTTTGGATATCTTGGCAAGAATATGACCCATGAAATTCTTCTACTCAGAATTTCGAAGCTCGACCTGCTCAGGATTGAGTTCCCAGGTATTTCTTACGGAACTCTCCACGATTGTTTCGCTTCCCCTGCCAAACGGTGCTTGGTGGCTCGCCCTAATAATTACTTGGGCATCGTCGTTCGATAGCGGAAGTCCGATGGGTCCATGATCACCCACATATATTTGAGGATCGGTAATGGCGTCCAACTCGCAGAAGGAAGCAAAAGGGGCTGGTGATTTAATTTCGGCCCAGTCTGGACCTGAAGCTGGAATGATTTGCGGCGAGTACGCTGGTAGAAGAGTTCATCGAGCCACTCCCAAGGTCAAGAAGATGCCGCTAAGATGCTCAGATATCCTTTTCTTAAGGAAAGATGCAAAGGGTGGTGTGATAAAGAACAAAGGGCCGAAAAGAACCGAGAAGCACAAGGTCATTGACGTGTTTCGAATAAGGAGGCATGGGAGGTCGTCGAGCCGGATGAGTTACGCACTGATGAAGTTTCCCGCCACATTTAGCGCATTCAGCCGCCCCTGACAAGCTATATCTTATCTGCATTGCTGTTGTCTTATTATATGGCGCTCCAGTTAAGCACTATTTTCATGAATAATAAGCCCACTAGAGCAATGGACAAATTACAAAGATCTCCAAAGGCGGCTCTACAACCCTCTTATCAGCTCCTCGATTGTGACAGGCTTCCTCACCGCATTCGAAAAGCCCTCATGAAAGCTCACCCACACTCTACCCTCCGCCGCACTAGCCTGAGCAAGCTCATCCCGCTCCTTTCTTCCATCCCCACTGCTCGATCCAGCTGCGGAACCAGGCCTGACAGTACTGACGATCCGCCCAAAGAAATCCCGCTTGATGCCCTTATCCTTCTCTTTCGCTTTCTTAGCCTCTTCATCCCCCTCTAACTTACTCTCCTCAGCACCACCATCATCCCCGGGAACGTCACCACCTCTCCTCCTTCTGGCCTCCCCCTCCCGTCTGGCGTTCTCCTTCTTCCATTCCATCTCCAATACCTGCCTCACAGCAAACCTAACCCTATCATCTTTCTTTCCTCCCATAGTCTCAAATGACCCTAGAGCGTCCAGCGGCGGGTCCATTCTCATTACCCACCCTGCATAAGCCCCTCTCGCTCCAGGATCCTCGAATTCAACCTTACTTCTTTCAAACCGGACGCCTGTAGCCGCCATAGCATCTACAGCACGCATGACCAGCGCCTTCTCGCTTGCCTTTCGCACTGATGCTGTTGCGGCAGTGCGGCTCTTGTCACCGGGCCCAGCGGATGTGTTCACAATGATAGGCTTAATGTCCGGTGATAACATGCGCAGAACATAGGGCAAGAGGTCTGTGGAGAGATCTTCCGGAGAGCGGAAGAGTCGTGTGAGGGGTAGAGAGAGGGAGGAATGTAGAGAAATGAGGGCCGCTCGGTTCTGTTTTTGAACCTCGCTGGCTGTGTATGGTGCGCTAGGACTAGAGAAGGGAGTTTGTTCCGTGATAGAGTCGGAGTTGTTGACATTAGTAGTATTAGCATTGTAGGAGGTTCGAGAGGGTGAGGCGAAAAGGTTGTGGAAGGCTAGGACAGATTGGGAGAGGTAAGGGGATAGTTCCCATTCTTGAGAGCCGTGTACAGCCGAGGAGAGAGTATCATGGAAGTGAAGCCACTCATAGGCAGCCGATGGCTTACTAAGGAGAGTATCGTCCTGGAATGGATGATCCGGATAGCTTGTGAAACAGTCTAGATTGGATTGTTAGCCATTATGACAATGTGCTGAAGAGGGTAAGTTTGTGTAGTCTCACCTGTCACAATCCTGTCGCAGTCTCCGCTGGTATCCACCATTTCCCTCAGTCTTTCCATAGCCCGCCGCTTACTTGCTTCTGCAACCCCAATCGCTCCAGTACCTTCCAAGCCTGCAATTTGTTCTTGGGCTGTAGTCGCGCTCTTCGGGAATCCTGCACCTTCACGGAAGACTCTGTCTACAACTTCTTTTGCACCACCCCGTCCTAAGCTTCTAGCAGCCCCGCCGCCATGAGATAGATCATTCAGAACATTATCCTCAATCCATCTTCTAGTCAGCCTTGTAGTACCAGGTGCAAAGTCCATAGACGCCCGAAGCTTGCCAGCAACCCATTCACCAACAACCATGATTCCGCGTATATCGCCTTCTCCAGTTCCACTCCCAGTACCACCTTCTTTCTTATTACTGACACCCCATGTGGCTTCACAGAGACGACGTACACCGTCAGAATCGCAGGGAATGCCTTCTTTCTCGAAGATGGAATGCATTCGAGAGACTACCATGTTCAATGGTGGTTTACGGATATGGATGATCTCCGCAATAGATGATTGGCGCAGTGGCCGTAAAGACGGGTGATATACGTCGTTGCAAATCAGAATCATCGGACGTAGGAGTCGAAATTTATCGCCCTTCCGCTTCTTTTTCGGGGCTGATGCGTTCTGAGACCCACTGGCGTTCGAGTTCTTTTGGTCCAAGTTCACGAGATCGATCAACGCCTTGATAAAGCCTCCTTCACCACCTCCTCCACTACCACTGACTACTCCGTCCACTTCATCCACAACAACGCAGACAGGCCGGCCAGCTTTCCTGACCTTTCCGTTCGCAGTTTTAGTGTCCACACCTTTAACATTCTCCGTGCCAACCATATCTCGGATTCTACCTTTAACGACATTATGACTACGTTCATCGCTAGCATTGATTTCTTGGACCTCGTAACCAGCTTGTCTTGCACAGACATGGGCAAGAGTGGTCTTTCCTAAGCCTGGGGGCCCTGTAAGCATAAGAATCTTTCGATGCTTCTGCTCTTCATTCTCATCCATTCCATTCTTGTTCACCTTAGGTTTAGGCTTGCTCGAACCTGGGAAGACAATTGGATCCCAGGCTTTAAGCCAGCGGAGAACAGACCGGTGAGTGCGTTCGTCACCAACTAAATCTGTGAATTTACGCGCTCGGTATTTCTCAGTCCACATCAAAGTTCGGCTACTCTTTGTACTAGTCGAAACGCTAACGGGTTGCTCTACCGACTCTTTGGGAGAAATCTCTTCAGCTTCACGGGCAAGTCTTGCTACTTCCTCAGTTTCTGCTGCTGCATCATCCATCAATTGATGGATGTCAATTCCGTAGTAGCTCTTTCGTGCCCGCCCCGGTGCTGCAGTGGAGCGCGATGCGACTAACTGTTCATAGGATATCGGAGGAGCCGCTCGTTTGTTTCCAACATAAAAACATTTCCCAGAAGCAGTTTTCGCAATTATAGCTTTGTTTGTCTTGCTTGTAGCTTCTTCTGGCACCTGCTGTGCAGGCTTGACCGGCGAAGGCGTCTTGAAATATGCGTCAAGTTTGTCGACCGCAACAGTTTCCGGGTCGATATCACTATTACCTTGGCTAACTCTCGGCGCGTCGTTCTCAGCAATACCGTCCTCTGAGTATGAATTGACATCACTTATACGTGAAACTGGTTTTCTCTTGTTGTTGGCAGCCTTGAATGCAGCAAAGTCGTCTTCGTCGTCCGAATCGTCCATTAGAAACCCTCCAATTGTCTTTGCGGGCCGATTGGAGTCGACATCTTTCAGTGGACTCCTAGCTGCCTCGATTTTTCTCCTCTTTCTAGGCGATGGCAGCTTAGGGGACGAGCTAGGTGGGTATGCGACTGGCGAGGATATCATCGGCATAGTGAGACTGGGAGGAGAGGATGGAGGGATTCCTTGGTCTGGAATAGAATCCGGGTGTATCCCTACACTCCAAAAAGATTTGTAGCCTTTCAAAGGTGTATCTATTTAGTCAGTTTTATGCGTCTTTGGATTGTCTTGGCGTGTAAAAAGTACTAATTGGATGATCCTCCTCACTACGAAAGACTTCAGGAATGTTCCAGGCTCGGTGCTGAATTACAATCCCTTTCTTGTTCTTTTCTGCTCTGGTTTCTTCAATCTGTAGCCGCAATGCCTCTATTTCGTCGGAATGGGAGATTGATGGTTCAGGCGCGTCGTACGCGAAGTCGCGTTCGGAGTGGAGGTGTATTGCAGGATCAAAGGAAGATGGAAGTTGAGGGGACGAATCACACATGGATTCGAATTCTAAATGAATTGAATGGCCTCATAAAACGGCGTTGAAACCTTAGTGCGGTGTAGAGGTGGGTATTGTCGTCCCGAGCTCTCAAGAGACGCGTCGAGGTCACGTATAGAGGGTTGGCTTGGCAAACCAACGATCCTTACTTGTACTCGCCCCATTTCCCTCCACTAAGGACTTGGTTTGGCGTGTTGTCCGATGACTAAAGCTCTGTGCATACTATTCTTATACGATGGATAACATAAGACACCTATGGGTACTCCGGAGGTGAATTTAATAATGAAAAAAAGTTTTTGAGCCAAACTCATGTCTGCTGAACCCAACTTTCATCTATGGAAAAAATTGACAACATTAAAGCTTGCTTGACTTTAAAGGATTACACTCTATTAATATATAATAATATAACTACTTCAGATGCTCCAAAATTTGCCAAAATTTGCCCTAAAATTTCAAGTCTTCAGCATTGTATTTGACGCCGGGATTAAAACGTATCTCTATCTACCTCAATTAAACAACCACAATGGGTCGTAAAGTTCTTCCAATGATGCAGATCTTGTCCAACCTGATGAATATAAATATATATCAAACTCGAGCTTTATTATCACGATATTGATTAATCAAGTCTGCGGCTTCGTTTTGCCAAGACTACGTCAAATCTAGATCATCCGGTTGGTTCGCTTACCAAAATGACCTTTCTCAACAGAGCATGGTATAAGAGTACTATCCGCAATAGAATATCAGACATAAGCCCAAAGAGAATTAAGCAATATGCAATTTTATAAACCTAACTCCCTCCCATCTCCCATGTGATATTCCCCCAGCAAATAAAAAAAAAGACAGTTCTAAAGCTAAAAATAATTGACTAGCTTGGGACACTCGTACCCACAGCCTTGCCCTTGGATCTTTTTAGGAGGGGCACGCGCTACCATTGCGCCAACCCTATTCAGTTTAGCTACAGTATTATCCAATGCGGAAAAGGAACATACAGCCGTGGATGCTAGAAAACCAATAGTTTGGCAAGGCATTAAAATAATGAAATATATATACTAAGAAACTACTGACGTATTTAACCGAACTCCGGATTAAGTTGATTTCCCGAACTGTCGCCGTGCTAGCGGTAGGATGGAAATACCTAGCTGGGTTCAATTTGGTAACCCTCTAACATAGTCGTAGTAACCCTAAGAAATTTTTTACCGCAATTACCTAGTATAGTTCCCCGACGCTCCGAACAGAGCCTCTACGATATAGTAGATGTCAGGTGACGAAGTCCGCGACCAGCCCCATATAGTGTTCTACGCAGCGTACCTGGTAGGTGTGCCAGATACTTGCTTACCTTTTTGCTCCGAGTCCTGTTAAAATCACTGCCCTGGCACATGAGGACTCAACAGCTTCTCCCCATGCTTATTTCATCGCTGGCTTCGGTCTTCCCCATATTTCATCCGCGTCAAAAAGAGACTAGATAGGGCTCACCATATCTGGGTAAGATATCTATACCAAGACGCGCCTGCTACAGGGCTAGAGGCCCGTCTCCCAGACTTCTCTTCCCAAGCTCCGAAGTGGCCTGACCCTCAGAACACGATCCTCTATCAATATACTCCGCGATTTTACACATCACCTTGGGATCTCTCACGCCACAAGGTATCGCATCATGGCCTACGCCAAATTACATTGACCCTGTGACTCGGGTAGACCTAATTCTCGGGGTTGAGATCCCTTTGACTGCTATCATGGCCCTTTTCATGGGAGCAAGACTTGTGGCAAGAAGGAATCTGAATGCTCTTGGGCTGGGTGACTGGACTATGTTCTTTGCTTGGGTATGTACGCCATGAATTGATAATCTATAACTTGGTAACAATCTTGCTAGGAAATCGTACGAAGTCCGCCGTGCAAGTAAGGCGTTGAAACTTTCAGGCTCGAGTAATATCCCATCTTGATTCTCGTAAAATGATAGTGGTTGGATTATCTGGAGGTAAATAGCGGTATTTATTTGCGAGATTGAATGCGTCAGATGGCATATAATGTCTAGTATGAGTCCGACGACTGGACCCGTCTTTTTGGGTCAACTGGGCGTTCAACAGGATGCGTAGCTCACGAGCTGCTTTTCTGGAGCTCTGATCGGAGTTGAATGGGATAGAGTTGCAATTTTGTATGATCGGCAGAATCTAGTCAGCCGTATCGAGAATTGCATGATGTTGGAAATTTCGTTTCTGGAAGTTCGTTGGGCTATGAGGTTTGCTGTTGACGATTCTGATTGCCGCACGCAGGTTCCATATTCGTTGTTGCCCATGGTGACGCAAGCGACCTGCACCCCTGAATGACTCGATGACCCCCTCTTTGCGCCATACAGAAAGAAGCTTCGTCTTTCCCTTTATGAGGGTATTATGACGACTGCAACGAGAGAAAGGTTGTGCTATACGGGAGTTTGCCAAGGTCCTTGTAATTTTGCAGTAATGCTTTGGATCTCTGAAGCTCGACCGGGTACATGGAATACCAAACTGTAACAGTAGGCTAATAGTTAAGTCACTCAAGCCGCCTAACGATGTTGAAATTCCTAATATACATTGATATTGAGAGATGGTATTTGAAAATGATTAGGTGATAAAGAGTATTACGGCTAGCGAAGAGGAGCAAGCCAGAATTGACCATCTCCAAAGTTATTCGGACAAAGAAGTGAGCATGCTTGGTTTCATCTTCGAAAAGACTACTCCTCCCCTGGCGCTGTCGGAGTACAAGGGTCCCGCGACCGCTTGCGACGTCCAGGTGCAGAAGCGAACCACACGTACTTTCCTTGTCCTGAAAGAGCAGTATTTCCCTTCTTTGGTATTTGCACGGGGCGCTTTTCGCTGGCTTGTCTGGAAGAAAGGCTAAAAGGGGATGAATGAATCGCTAAGAGTTAACCACCTGGGGGCCCGCGGCCAACTGGTCCCTTAAGGGTGGTAGCTTTTGATCGATTCCCCCAATAGCGCGGCCTAATATTTGTAATGATTGTAAGCTTCCAGGCAGTTTTCGGCTTACCCAGAACCTAATCTTCTTCGCTTCTCGGGGCATTACGTGCGGGCTTGTCATTTTCATTCTCAAAGGTTTTCCGCTTCTGAGAAGCTTCTGATGCAGGAAGAGCTGGCGGAATTGAATTTTCGAGCTTTTCGCTCACCCCGAGGAGCATTAGGAAAAAGAGGGCTATCGGCAGCTACTAGGCGTAATTCTTGCTTTCGTGCCGCTTTTTCTTTAAATCCTTTGACTTTCCTCTCGGTCTCCTCCTTCGAATCACCAGCACGCTTACGTTGACGTCGTAATGTTCTGACTAGCCCCTAGACGCGCCTGTCATAGTCTCGCTGCACCGCTCTCTTGCGTTCCGAACACTCTTCTGAGGCTTCGGCATTATACTTGTTCATTTTCTCCGATCGCCGCTTCCGGTCACCCTCAGCAGTAAAAACGACCGGGTCATTTCCTTCTGTTCTTTTGACCACTTGCCGCAGCGGGGATATGTGATCTATGCCACCCCACTCAAAATCATCCAGTCTCCAGGAGCAGAGATCTGTAAACGCTCGTTGCGAATTGCGGGAATCGGCACGATATGTCATGAACTGTACCATTTATCCTTGTTCCGAAATTACCGTCATAATCCGGATCTCGCGTACTTCTTCCGGGACGTTACTTGGCCACTCTGCTTCTGTGATGAGATGGAGCCCGCTTTATCTTGGGGCCACCTATCACTTGATAGTGGGCAGCTCGAGGATTCTTTCTACATTAAGCGTGTGTTAAGGTGCTGCTAATATAACGACTGAGATATAGGTCCTTGCTCTCGTTCCTTGCGTCTATATTCAGGGTCGAGGTGGGACGCAACTCGGAAATCGACACCACTAACTGGTTTCGTGCCATAACTAACATAGCTGAAATCAGAATGGCCCGGCGGCGATACTACGTGGCCGAAGTATGCTCCAGCATTCTTATAGCCTGAAGCCATTAGCATCTGGGCTATCTCTTCCATTGTGGGCGGCTTTACTTCCATGCTTTCAGGGTAAACGGGGAAATTGTCGACGCGAGATACTCTGTCGAGCGCGCTTAGAGGTCTAGGTGGTGTAAGGGAGTCACTTCTAGCTCCGACAGCGCTTTGATACCGGTAACAATGGCATTCAAGATAATAGGGCACACAAATTTAATGAAGACACCGGTAAGGATTCCAAGATAAAAATTTCTTCACATTGCTATTGTCTACTAAGCCGCCACTTCCAATTGCTATCCATCCGCAGAACTCGCAGCTGAATCTGGACGGTCAATTTCCCAAGTGAGGAATGAAAGTGATACCTTGACTGTAAATTTGGAAAGGTGGGCAGAAATTTGCATTTCAGCTCGGTTGATTACGCGTGCTGAAGAGTGAAGGGCATCTGACGGCTTAGGCTGCTACCTAGGTCAACCTGTGGGAATGCAAAGCCGGCATTTATTGATATAATGCGAACGCTCTTTATCTCGCGAAAATTTTGGCTAGCACAGGACTAGATGTAGTGGCCTGTGTTTTTGTTGGTTGGAGGTTTGTTCGAGTTGTTAATGTGGGAATTCCAGGGTTTGCTAATCGTCCAGCGGTCCGACTATTAGATTGCTTCTCATGGAAATCGCTCACAGTCTTAGAAGTCATTACTTCCGGTTTGGCGACGCTGCAGCGCTCTTGATTGAATGTGTTGATTAGACTGTTTGTGTCGAACAGGACGATCAAGAATGAAAACTCTGGCTTATTGTGAGAGGCTCTGGAGAAGGTCAAAGGCACCCCTAAACTAAGCTTAATATACATCGTCCCGGCGCATCCTTGAAAGCGCGTGTTGATCACGCTAACCAAAATGCGTACATTTGCACCCAAAAGTAGGTGAAAATACGTTAAAATGGCCGTGCTTATTACTTCAAAAGGTATAAATTCTGCCGTTTGATCACTAAGATCGACACGCGCTTTCAATCGGAGTTGACAAGGTGGTGTAGTAGTGACCGACGCCAGGCCGGCAGTTTACTAAACCACACTCGGATATCAGTACAACACATAAAGGATATGCGAGTCTGGCTCCGGCTCATGCGGCACTTGGGGATATTATATGCATTATCTTTGGGGCTGTCATGCCGTACACTCTCCGTCCAGGTGGCCACGGGAAATTTCAGCTTATCGGTGAAAGCTACGTGCATAACATTTGCGACGGAGAATGTCTTCATCAAGACCCGGAAACGACTGTATTTAATATCTACTGAGTGGTATAGAGCGAATATGACGAGCCCGACTTCCAGAAACTCCAATTAACCCCTTCAAATTCCCAAAACCAACGAGACAATAATCAAATATGATTGCTCCCTTCTGGTACAATGAAATATTCCCTAATAACGAATGGTCTTACGTCTAATCATCACCCGTTTCACCGTCGTCATGCCTTGGTGAGTCCAGGAATCCCTGGACTCTTTCTCGGTAACTCTGAAGTATACTGGAGATTCGACATCGTCGTACGTCGTACGGTAGTGGGATTTATCACAGAGACGGCATCCTCGGATACTTCGACAGTTTCTCTGGTCATGGGCTAGCACTGTCAGCGACGACTGTACATCCATGGGCGACAGGAGTAACCTACTGGTGTTTGGCTCGTTATCTCTCAACGTCAGTTGCCCGAAGCCGTCCAGTAGATCCTCATCATCATCACGGATCCTTCTCCTCAGCGTAACTGCTGATTCTCTGTCCTGGCTCTGTGGCCGTGACACTCGAACACGTCTGTATACCATCGTCCGGTCCATATTGCTCAGCGATCTTTGTCGAAGGCCTGAATAGTTGTGCGGTGTAGAAGTTGTATCGTTGGCGATCAGTTAGAAGAGATTAAGTAGTAGTTGTGCCAAAGAAAACTTAAGAGTTTGTGAATGGTTTTTTATGCTAGCTATCCAAATCCAACCGGCGCTGCATCGCAATTTATATAATGTTGCTCAATCTACTAGGCAGCTCCCAACATCGTAAAAGTTGTGGCTCGTTGCATGGGGTTCTCAACATGTGAGCTGAAATCCCAAAAATCAACTTCAGGTATCAAATTATGCATGGCATACAGCCCTATGACTCCAGCAAAACAGCGCGTGGTTGATAAGCCACAGGGAGCAGCATAACTAAGCCACCTTGTCTCTACAGATGCCCTCTCTGCTAGTACACTTACAGAATAACACAGCCCGTATATTTTGCAGGTGGCTCGCGTATTTTAAAAACATACTAGATGGGGCGTCTGTCCCGTGTGCTACCCCTTGTATATCACTGCCGCTACTCACGTACTCGGCGCAGACCGACTTGTTCGAGAAGACGGTCAGTCTGAGACAGAAGCTGCAACACTTCTAAGAAGCATTGCCACCTGCGTAAGTCACCGATTTTTGAATACGCTTGCCTACGCATAACAAGCGAGTGGTTCGCATAACACGTGCGATCAGCACCGCCAGTTAGACTAAACTGGTCACTGGAATTGCGCGGCCTCTAGAGAGAACTAGCCAATCAAGCGAAATACCACAGCGCGCAAATATATATTTGCGCAGGTGGCATTGCGACGCGTGAATGAGCAGTGCATCAACTGGGCACGTGATATCAGCTGTGCCTTGATGTGGTCAAGCGGGCCGAAAAGTACGGCACTACGCGTGGATCTTACCCTCAGCTGGCTCAGCAGTGATCCCTTTTAGCTAGCGTCGGAATGACAGCGGGCTGTCTTCCTTCTTGCTGGATCACGTCTGAGGCACCATGGTGCGTTTTATCAGATTCAGTTCAGAATCCGTTGATTTGGAGTGATTTTTCCTGCACAGCCTCAAAATTTAGGGGGTGTTCGGTTGCAGCTCCAGATTGAATCTGGAGGCTTCAGAATCGAGTTGATCTGGAGCCTCAATCTGATCTGGAAGTGTCTGTTCGGTCAATCTGGCGACTTTCTGGTCTGGAGTCCCTCCAGATCGGCAACCGCGTCAAATTCGCACGCTTTACCGTATATAGTAGTTGAACTTGAGCTCTTGGCGTCAGAACAATCTGGAGCTTTTTTCTCCAGATCAATCGTCAAGTCGAATCTGGAGCTCTGCGCCCGTCCGATTGCCCACCAATGCACCATACCCCCACCGCCACCGCCCTTACCGACGACGGTATTACTACAGCAGCTGCAGGCCCTATACGATGTCCTCTTCTTAATTCTTACTGTCGCCATTCAGATCCAACCGGGCAGAAGACATCGCTAACTTTAATCCTCATCCAAGGCCTTTTTATTAGAGTGATCAACCGAACAGTTGGCTTTATTTCAGATTGAGTACAACCACCAGATTAAGCGCCACTAATTATCTACTAATTGACGCCGGTGAAAGCACGGATCAACGTCAGATTGAAAAAGCTCCAGATTGCAACCGAACACCCCCTTAGTAGAATATAGCAGAATACGGCAGATTACCGTTAGATTGTTATAGGTTGCAGTAAATTGCGGTCTTGTGGTCGGTCTCTAATTACCAAGTTAGTAGAAATAGGTAGACGTGTATAAGATATCATTAACACTGGCATGAATTTCCACCTTCGCCTACATCATATACAAGTATTATTAACGCCTGAAACCATTCGCGAACACATCAGTGAAATGTAAAACTCCTATCCAAACGCATTCCCACCCTAATTTTGTGCAACTCTGATCGGCGGCTGCGGCAAGTACGTCTGCCCATAAATCATCCCACCATTCTCCGCGGGCTGCCACTGTTCTCCCGAACCCCAATTTTTCGCAACTGCGATCTGCGGCTGAGGCTGCGGCTGTGGTAAGTACGTCTGTCCATAAGTCATCCCACCATTCTCCGCAGGCTGCCACTGCTCCCCCAAGCTATTAAACCTGTTCAGCACCTGTGACTCCGGTGCCGGTGCAGTATGCCACTCAACTTTAATCGGATTATCTTTGCTGAGTTTCATGCCATTGTGCCACAGCTCGAAACGGAGATCCGCGGCACCCAGCGCGACCTTGATGACATAATTGATGCGGTGGTACTTTTGCCCCGTATTCCACCAATGGCGGTTCTTAAGTTTGAACATGGTGAGAGGGAGACCAGAGAAGTCGGAAGAGATATCGCAGAGTTTTTGGCAGGCTGTCGAGGGTCAGTTGGGTTAAGGCTAGAGCAGTGGTGGGAACTTGCAGGTGTTCATGACGAGAGGTAGCATGTCTTTGTCCATCTCGCTGGAGACGACAGCTGTTGGAAATATGCGGGACGGGTTTGGGTTGAATGGGGTCGCTGGAGGGCATTTACGGGAAAATTGCTTGACGATAGGGTAGTCAATTGACACGGGTTCACCCTTTAATGCAAGTCAGCCTCTTGACAACGCTCCCTAATGTGTAATTTACCTGTTTGATAAACCAGCTGATACAATCAGGAATGTATAGCTTTCCATCGAAAGTATCTTTCTGTGTAGGTTGTCCAAAGTGCTGGGGGTTTTGCGGGTCGAAGAGTACCTTGCATGCTGTGCCATACGAGGCTCGACTGCATCGCCATTCGAGAACTGATCTATTCGTCCTGATTTTTTGTACTCTATCGGCAACAATACCCTTGCACACGACGAGTTGTGGGTCAGGAGCTACTCTGACTTGCAGGGATCGAGCATTGGGAAACGGAGCGTTGCCAAAAGAGTAGCGCTCTCGAAGACGTCCCTGAACATACGCAGAATTCCCCAGACCTCCGGAGACCACGAGGTGGGCCTGTGGATTTTCAATGATTCAAACCTCTTCATAGGAGCATGAAAAAAACTCACGACTTGTTCTTGTGGAAATTTTTGCTGCAAGCGGACAAGTTGTTTGTCGATGAGTTCGAAGAGCTTCACGATCTGCTGCTTTCAGTTCTCTTCCGACCTAAATGGGGATCTACTTACCTGAGCATCAAAGTACCCTTGAATCTCATTTCTGATATATTGTTAATTATCGTGGTATTTCAGATTAGATTTTACACGTACTGACCTTTTGAGCCGCATATCTCCGTGTTTGATTCCCACATTTTCGTTCACATAGCCACGATGAATTTTAGGTATTGCAAGGTAGTAGTCAGCGACATCGTCCGAAGAGCCGTACTCGCACTTCGCGTTTTGATACTCTCTACTCTTGGCCATTTGCCAAGCTATATCGTCTAATTCCTTTGGCTGGAGCCCTGTTGGTATTGTTCGATTCGCCATCTCTAGTCGATTACGAACAGATTCTTCGAAGGCTGTATCAAGTTGAACGGATCCGATTGTAGCACCTCAAGACGGATTAGATGTTATAGATCCAATAGAAGGGGAGACAATTGGAGATACCCTGTACGACATCCATTTGCTCCAAGCTCAACGACCCCATGCCGCCTGTGTTCGTAACTCTGAGAACACTCAAGTCCTAAAGTTTCTAATCAGTATTCATAAACATACAACAGTAAATAGGGTACCAACTGTTGTTCCTCCTCCAATATCACAAACTAGTAGCACGTCTCTTTCCTACACCATTGGTAAGCCTGTAGATCTAAATCAAACGGGAAAGAAACCATACATTGAACAGCCTAGGAAACTCGCGTGCAGTATGAACAGCTGCTGCCTCGGCCTCAGTCAATCCAATATCAACCTTATGATTCGGATACCTGCCAAATCCAGCCCGCTCAATTGTCGATCGGAATCTTTCGATGGTCGGCACCGGCTTCCAGGTTGTAGGGACGCTGAAGATAAATTCAATATTTGCATCCTCCCATCGATTAGCCAATTCGCCTTTCAACTTCTGTTGAATCGTCTGGTACAGAAATCTGAAGAAATCGCAATATCTGCAAAAGCTGTCAGAATGATGTCAATCTAACAATGCGACACACACTTACAGCCGCTCAACTTCTTGAATTGACTCCGGACACACATCTTGGTTCTTCGTGTCTCTTCGAGCTTGGAGGAGCCTGTCCTCATCCAGAAAGGTCTTGAACCACTCCTTACATTCTTTGTTATCACTCATCTGCTCCGACGAGGTTTCTGAAAGGAAGCCCCATGACGATGGTGTAGTGGAATTCTTGGGATACACAAGGACAGTTGGAACCTTGAGAATTTGGTTAGTACTCACGTTGATGGAGATTTATTTTCCAACAGAGGTATTGGAACTCGCGTGACAGTAAAGTACCTTATTTTCCACAGCGCTAGATCTCCCAGGCCATTTTTGCAGCCAACGAACATTTTCCTCTCCAGTTGCGATGTTGCAGAATGCGACGCCAGTACCTGTGTAAAAGGTGAGTGAAGGACCAAAAATGATGAGGTAGATCATACATGTCATGCCAAAATCGATGGCAATGACCAATTCTGGCCGTGAAACATTATCGGACATGATGACACATCAAGAAAGGCTGAAAACAGAAGAAGTTGGTCGGAGGGGTTCAAAAGGTTGATGTATGAGGGTATTGGCAAGGTGGCATTTGCAGACTGAAAATGACGGTACCACAGCTGGGCGCTCTTGGGTGCTTCACTTTTGAGAAAAGAGGTGTGGACGCCCTACGATCTAGGGTATGTTCGATAACTTTTTTTGGCCAAGCCGACTCCACCAGGTGGCCGCAGCCTTTCCACCTGGTGGAAGGCGTTCGTTCGGCAGGCGATTCGTCAGAAAGGAGCGTCGCCAGATGAGGCTGGTAGTTATATAATCCGCCCAGGGCGTTGGAAAAGCCTATCGATACTGTGGCTAATATATATGGCTTTATGATTGGCGTCGAACTAGATCGCGTGATGGTGAAAATAGGTCAAAAATGGGCAGAATCGATCAACCTGGTCGTGTCGGTGTTCCACCAGGACCCCCTTCAAAATGGTAGTTATCGAACATGCCCTATTCTCACACAATTCGACTGAAGCAGCACTAGCCTCGTTTACCTCTCGGGCCAGGCTACAGGGACTTATGCAGAGTGATGGCTAATAAGAGACTGACTTCGCCACCAAGCAACGATCGAGGCTTCAGATTTCTAAATAGAAATTGACTAGGCACTAAAAAAGAGAGGGTGGCCGCGTTTGCAAACATTTTGGCAGCGATGATTTCTTTTGATCTGTTTGTTCTAGAATCTGGATCCATGGACAATACGCCCCGCTAAGGTTTGGCTAGGATGTTTCTCTTAGATTCGCCAAGATTGCCTCATAACGGTTAGGCCGTGGCGCGGAGTGAATGGAGTGAGAAGATGAGGTAAATTTATAGATCATTAGTTCCATCGGTTGCTTAACTACGTTCCCATGATTGACTGATTGAATATTCTCCATAAATCCTCGTTAAACGCTGCAGCTGTTAGACCTGGCCTGGAGCTTCTAGCTGCTATCGAAGCCTCTTGGAATCAACTTCATCTTCCGTATTTTTATTTTTGCGATTGAAAATCACCCACGATGCCCCCTCAACAATCTGGAACAACACCCGACACACCAACACCAACATCCTCACCAATCCCCCCAACAACACCTACAACAACCACATCAACATCAACATCCCCCCCAACAACATCTACAGTAACCACATCAACATCAACATCCCCACTAACCTCTACAGCAACATCTACAGTAGCCGCATCAACATCCACATCCCCACCAACCCCCACAATAACTTCATCGCAACATGGAAAACTCAGTACTGGAGCAGCCGCTGGGATTGGAATTGGATGTGCTCTCGCTGGTGCTTTACTCGCAGGTTTAATCGCCTTCGTCCTATTTCACCGAAAACGACAACAATCGTCTTATCCGCAGCAGCATCTTCCGTTTAATGGAGCAGGACATATGGGACAAGAGACATATGGCATGGTTGCCACGACGAGGGAAGTCAAAGGGGTCACAGCGACAAACGTTGACCGCCTCTTACCTCAGCCTGCCGAGGACGATGCGATTATCGGAGGCCTTTCCAAAATCCGCGACGGCATCAAGAACCACGTCCAGAACTATTACTACAGTGGCCCCATTAGCCATGAGATGGTAGATGAGGCAAGACTGGTTGATCTGTCACAAGCAACTGGTATACCGACATCTGCCTTACTAAAATTTCTCCTCAATCCCACGACACGATTGCCTACAATCAGACTCTTTCTCGGGTATTTGATCCTTTCAAGGTGCCAGGGCCGGACAGACGGGCAACCATCTTTCCTCCCCGATGAAGTGTTAGGTCTTGCGGCTTATCAAAGCAGCGCCAACAACGCAAACTCTTGTAAGTCTGGCCTACTACTATGCCTTGTTCGAACTAATGATCCAGATCAAGCCCAGTCTGCTCTCTTCAGCAAATGGAAGACCATTTCTGGAGTCTTGCTTCAGCAACGATATGGCCAGCAACCCGGTGATAATGACGTGCGAAATGGCAATATCGCACAGATCCTTGCCGCTGCAGAGTCTGTCCTCCATCCCTTCATCAATCCAAATATCGACATGAATGCACGTCAGCGTAATCTCGAGGGAATCATGAAGCGTGCGGCTCAATTCGCGTTCCTCCTGTTCTCCCAGCCTGGCTCATTCAGCTTCGATTTCCGGGGTAAGGGGCAACCCGACAGCCTGCTCGTATTCCCTGCATTCTTCCAGACTGTTAGTGATGAGGCGGAGATACTATCACCACCACGGGTGCTGGGTGAGACTGAGATGGTATCGGGACTGGGCATGTAGATTTTGGTGGCTTTTGTGGCTTTTGTGGCTTTTGGGGTGGTCTATTCTTAGTTTACGGAACGGTTTGATCGAGGATCGGCTTCAAATTATGATTTGAGTACCATTAATGCACCTACTACCTATCCGCCCGAAATTTTGTAGCGAGACCAGGGGCTCCCAGGCTGACACAGGCTAGAAAACAACCAAAATTAGTTTAGATGTCTTACTTTGCCTTGGTCTTGCTACAACATTTCAGGCTGATAGGTAGCACTCTAACACATTTACTTGAATTTGACTAGCTTGCTAGCAGGCATCACTGTGCATGGTGGAGATAAGACGTGGTGGATGATAGTGGTGAATAATAGCGTTGGTGATGGGAGACGAGGTGAGGCTGAATTCGAGAGCAGCATGTCACTCAGCGTCGGTTAAACCTTATTTTCTCGCTAACGAGCCGCCACTTAGCGACCCCACGGGGCATTAGTGCCGCCTATTAAACGAGTTGTGCCCCTCACATGCACTTTGTCATTCAGCCCCTCCTAGCCTCCTCCACACCCTCAACTGGCACCGGACGAATCACCTGTCTGTATCGATTTAAGTGTTTTTGCAACGACCCAGACATTGGCACTATTCACTTTCTGTTTGTGAAAAATTGATCACATCATAATTCCCGCTCAGAGGCGTCCCGTCCCGACTTCGCGTTCTGGCCATAGGTAGAAGAAAAATGGTTTTTACATGAGATTCAATTATTGAATTTTATTGATTTGAGGACTGCAAATTCAGGAGACAAGTGCCCGTTTACGGTTCAGCATATTATCTCTTCGATCTCGCTAATCCTCGAATACTACAACTCATAAATTCAAAAATGTTCGCACATTCCTTCGACACTATCATGGCAGCACTCTCAAATCCCAAATTCACGGGTGGCCTAATCGTATTCTCCTAATTGGCCTAAAGTTTGGTGTAGGCTCACTCGCTATTAAAGCCCTGCAAGTCTTCCTGTCTGAAATAGAAGTAAATTTGGCTTTTCAGCCATAGTCCTGCCGCCTGCAACATTTAATCCCTTTTGTCGTCCTACTTCCGCGCCTCGAACATGATTGGGAGCCTGTAGATAACCTTGCTATATTAGTAGAATATTCGAGTTCAGCTGAACTGTGGGTAGAAGGGGCTGAGATGTGATGAGTCGAAGGACTTCAACACTGTGTGCCGCATCGTGCAAAAGACGGTTAGACCTTCGCTTTTTTGAACAGGGCTCATGAGCCTCACTGGACTGGAAATCGCTTTTTTCACGGGTAGTTTGTCTTGCCCCATTTTTCGCACCACCCGGCTAATTCCAAATTACTTGACGCCCATTAACCCCGCACCACTCACTTTCCGATTTTGGGTACATCATCTTCAAGCAGGGCAATTACCCGGCCACGATGGGCGACCCCCTCAGCACTGCTGCTGTCTTCGCGTTTATCAACAGCGCCTTCAAGTTTTCCGAGTACGCTGTGAAGCTTTACTCGGTTGATTCCGAAAATGGGGTGTTCGTACGCATGATCCAGAGAATTCGACTTGACCTCGAAGAGACAGAGCGGCTCGTGCACTCCCCATCGGTAAAATCAAAACTCGTAGCTACTCCAGGGAAGTTGCCATGGATTAAAGGTGTGATACTGAGCACCAAAGGCGCTCTCAACGAAATTGGGCGATGGGTGGAGCGAGTGAGGTCAGACAAAGAGGGATATGGGAGCATTTCATGGGAGAATAGGGTCAGATGGGTTTTCAATGATAATGAAAAGTTGGTTAATCGAAGGATGGAGCTAGGCACTTGTCACCAGGCTCTATCAACTGTGCTAGCATACTTGGCTCCGCTGGAGCAAGCAGCTACCACATTGACCGTAGAACCTCCAGAGTACCAAGTTGCTACGTTTCTTGATGACCTTCTGAGCCCACGGCAGAGAAGAAGAAAAGCTCGAGATTTAGAGGAGAGGGATGAAGGTACTGTATCCCTGATATCATGACAGCCACCCTAGTACTGACACGATTTTCTTAGGGACCTACAAGGAAACTCAAAAAACACAGGTACCAACCTCTGCTGTATCCCCTCCAAACCCCATCGCGCACCATGAAACCC